>Ga0209489_110673_pt1 | contig 10131 bp, 3 predicted proteins | sample SiratrowhiteBW_FD_187527 | JGI IMG/M metagenome (GOLD analysis project Ga0209489, IMG submission 187527) | Root nodule microbial communities of legume samples collected from California, USA - Siratro white BW (SPAdes) (version 2) | ecosystem: Host-associated > Plants > Roots > Nodule | place: USA...
TATATATATATATGTATATGTATATGTATATATATATATATGTATATATATATATATATATATATATGTATACATATATATATATATATATATATATATATGTATATATATATATATACATATACATGTATACATATATATATATATATATACATATATATGTATATATGTATATTGTTATTATTATTATTTTATTTAATTAAGTTTCAACTAATTTATAAATTTAAACATTTTAATTAATTTATATTGGTAATTTCAATATTTATTGGTATTATATTTTTGTTGTATTATTTAAATTTCAGAATCTATATATTAGTAAGCTTATAAACACATTAACTTTCATTTTTTGAATTCAAATTTTCATCACCATTAAACACATTAAAAGTATATTTAAATAATACAATAAAAATATAATTCATTCAACTTATTAACATATATTAATAATAATTATCATTAAATAAATTAAATATATATTTAAATGATATAATAAAAATAATAATACAATTCAAAATATATTGATTTTGATTATCACTAAACACATTAAATTTATATTTAAATAATATAATAAAAATGATATTCAGAATCAATGGATTTTATTTTGAAATCACAATCTAAAGTCTATTTTATTTATTTAATTAAAAATTAAATTAAATTTTATTTATTTAATTAAAAATTATTTAAAATAAAAGTTTTAGTTATAAATAATTATTTTTAATTAATTATTTCAACCTTCTTTTAAAAATAAAAATACAAACACAAAAAATGGTGTCACTATTCAATTTAAAGTATTAATTAAAATCATACCAACTAAACACAATTTCAACTTAAATCTATCATTTTGATAATAAATTTCCTCTTACCCATTATGAACAACATTAATACGAATAATGAAAAAAACCGCCGGCATAAATGCATACCCACTTATTACCCATCTTATATTAAAAATAGAATGACTATTATGTTAGTTCTCCTTCCTTACAGGTAGCTCCATAAATTCTTTTATACCTCCGTCTATTATGATATTTGCCGATATTTTTTTAAATTAAATAGATTTTTTTTAAAATATAAATTTGAGAAAAAATTGATTTTAAAACACAACTAAATAAATTTACATAATAAAATATTAGTATAAATAAATTTAGTTTTCTGAAAAATAAATTATATCGCAGATTATAAAATTTGAAAAATAATAATCTAAATAAAAAGTATAACTCTAAAACACAATTTAAAACAGTTCATTAAATATTAATATTTTCCTACTAACAAGTTTATTTCGGTGACTTGATTTTGAAAGTCTTTCTATATAAAAATTATTAACAATGAATAAATATTTACGAATTGAATATTATAAATATTTATATTATCCATTATTAATGAGTGAATAATTAAAATGTTCACGCTTTTTATTTATGGTATCTATCAAATATACGCATTTAGATTGTATTATTTTATCGAGAGAAATAATGAGAATATATATGGAATATATAATAGTAAAAAAAGTGTGAAGAAATAATATGAATGTTGCAGATAATACCAATTGACGTGGATAGAGAAGCATATGAGACAGGATTGCCCTTCATCCATAAAGCAGGAGTGGAGGACAAAATTGACTTTATCCAAGGGGACGCATTATCAACCCTCCATGATCTTCTCCAAGTAAGTGTTGTTTTGCCCTCATAATATTTTTAGATTTCATATTTGGACTTATGTGTAATTTAGCCTATTTTATTTTAGAAAATTATTTTTAGCCTTTAAAATTCTAATTATTGAAATAGTTTAAATTGTCATACATTATTATTAAGTAGATTCGATAGACCAAATTGAAATTTTTAAAATTAAATTTAAATAATTATAATACCAATATTACATTTAATTCTCAAAATATATTCATTCAAAAAAAAAATCACTATTAATATGACTTTTAAGATAGTGATAATAAAATTTAATAACTCTCTTATTGATAGCGTTTGGTGATTTGATATGATAGGGCAATATCACTATTAATGGCTTTTAGTATATGCAGAAAGAAAAATTAATCATGGTAGCAATTACAATAACACAATGACATATAAAATTTCAATGAGATCTGAAAGAGTTATAATAGGTAACATGTTTTCTTTTATTTAAGAGAAAAAAAATCTATAAACGAAAAGGAAATAGTTATCACATAAATAAAGATTATAATTGATAGTAGTTTGCTATCTGATATGATAATAAGATAGTATCACTTTTAATAGCAGAGGAAAATGTCTCTATATATTTTAAGAAAAATAATATTAATAATGATAAAATAATTAATAATTATATAGTAATTTTTTTTGGTATTTAGATAGTTTATTCTTACTTTTTAATTTTAAAATATAATTAAAAGTAAAACAAGAATATTAAATGTGAATTTTTTATATATTATCACACGCACGCACACTATTGGTACATTACATAAAAAAATTTCTTTAAATATTTTGTAATTTTGTAGTCAAATTATATAAATAAACCACGTCACATCATCATTATATTTTTTATGAACTATTGAATAAAATTTGTGATGAATGACGTGTGTTCGTCCATGCGTTTGTGGGTATTTTCTATTGACTAATCTTTTTTTAATAATAATGCGTGGTGGATCCGGGAGTTTTCTTCCATTAACTTTTGTACGCGGTTCTGTTAAAGATTTAAATAAATTATACTTGCTTGATAGATAATTTATAATTGAATAAACTTCAATTATTTATTTTAATCATACAATAATTTGTAGTTTAATAATATAAATAGGATGACGTTGAGCTTTAAGTTTGAGTCAATTTAAAAAAACCCAAACTCGTAGGGATCTCTCACAAAAGAGTAACCCTACTTACGGTAATTAAAACAAAAAAAGGAAGTTCAAATTTAATTAAAACAGTTTTAAAGATATAAGATTAAATAATGTATGAAAAATTAGTAAAGGAGTTTTTATAATTCAATCACAATATATTGTATGATAAGTTTATTTTCTTTTATCATAATTATCCAACGTTATAACAGTACTATTTTTTTATTAGCTTAATATATAAATATGAACACTAAATAAATAAAATTTAGTTTAATATATATTTTATGGTAATTACTTTATTATTATATAAAATAAAAAATTATGGGCTATATCAACATATAATGTGACTTTACCTTTATATATTATTCTCAAGTGAAGTATGCAGCAACATGTCATCATAATATGTTTACCGTAAATACATAATTAGTTATATTATTGTAAGAAGGTATTATTTATAAGATTCAATTAAATATATCCTACCAAGAAAAAGTAATATTTGCTTCGCAGGTTAGATAATTTATACATTAGTTATTCAAGTTTAATATATGATTTTTTATTTATTTATCAGTGTCTCATATCTTAATTTACATGATTAAATTAGAATATTTCTTTTTTTTAATAGATTAATATTCTTAATGCTATTATTATCTAAGATTTGATATATGTACATGTACTCATAAAATATGTATAATAAATCTAAATAGATCACGAGATCACCCATAAAGAGTCATATATCAATTACATATCACATTATATATATAATTAATGACAACAAATAGAATTGAACCTTTTATGTGACAATTTAAGATTTTTCTTGAAATTACTTCTAAAGTCATTGCTGTATTATATTCAATTGATATTTTATATACCTTGTCTTTGAATTCATATTTGGAGAATGAAGAAAAATGAAACTGCAATAAATTACACAGGGAAACCATGGGGAGTCATTTGACTTCGCATTTGTGGATGCTGACAAGGAAAATTTTAAAGAGTATCATGAGTTGTTGTTAAAATTGGTGAAGAAGGGTGGAACAATTGCATATGACAACACCTTATGGCTTGGCACAGTGGCTATGTCTGATGATGAAAAAATGGATGATAAGTATTGGAAGAATAGGAAGCCTACACTCGAATTCAACAGCTACACAGCAGACGATAGTCGCATAGAATCAACTATAGTTTCCATTGGAGACGGTGTCACTCTATGTCGACGTATTTGACCAATCATAAATTTTAATTTCCAGTTAAAAACTATCTTATTTTTAACAATGCAACAGCCATTTCTCAGACATTTTGTTGTTGAAGCAAACTTTACAAGTTACTCATGTTCTGTCCTTTTTATTATATAATAAATTTGCATCCATGTTGTACCTACTCCTTTATTAGATATTCACATACTATCATATAAATAATATTAAAAATTAATTATTTTTGTTAGTAGAAGATACAATCGAAAGATAAGATCATAAATACTTATATAATAGGGGTGAATTGGGTGATTTTTTTTTTAAGTCAACTTGTACCAACTTATTTTTTGTTGGTTAGGTGTTATTTGGAATCAATCATAACTCATTTTTAGATTCTCCTTGAAAGTATGTTAAATATGGGTTGAGGGAATAACCATGCCTAACTTTTTATTTTATTAATTCATGAATTCTTATTTTTTTTAGTAGTACATATTACCTTTTTAGTTCAAAATATTTTTGTTTTAATTTGAATATTTGTTTTACTTTAACTGCATGAAAAAAATATGTTGACTCGTTAAGCTCCATCAATGGTTTTGTAATTCAACCTACCAACCCAATCACATATGGAATAAAGTTGGTCAGATTCTTTCTACACCTTTATATTGGCTTTCTGCACCTACATAATTTTAACATATTTCCATTTTAACCTTGAAAAAAGACGAAAATAGCCTTCATTGATGATAACTGGGATTTATTTTTCTTTTTTCTTTGCGGGTTGCAAAAACTGCTTAGAACCTTTAGGTGTAACAATATGATAACCACCACTACACCACAACAGCAAGTTATAAAATCTACAATACAAATTTTTTTAAATACATTGCAGGTTGTACAACCCGCAATTTGTATTACGGGTTGTAGAACCTGCAATGTATTAGAAAAAAAATTGTATTGCGGGTTTGGGTTGTAGAACCTGTAATGTATTAGAAAAAAAATTGTATTGCGAGTTTGTGCAACCCGCAAAGTGAAAAAAAAAAAAATCGCACTTATCATTAATGAGAGTTATTTTCGTCTTTTTCTCAAGATTAAAATGGTAATATATTAAAATTATAGAAGTGCGGGAAGTCACTATGGAGGTGCAGGAAGAATCAGTAATAAAGTTGACATGTAAAAGCCCAATAGCAAAAAGGGTGGGTGAGATAGGCCCGTTTCTGCAGTAGCAACTCTTATTGTCAACTCTTATTGTCACCGTTACTATATAATACACATACACATACTTATAATAGGAAGGCTGAGTTGAACTCAATCTCATACTTAATTTTCTCTTAATTTTTTTTAATAACTTGATTGCTAGAGATCTATTTATAAGTGTATATACATTTGATGTTTCATTTAAGGATAATAGGTCGTTTTTTCGTTTTCGTTTTTTCTTTTATCTTCAATGCCTTATTCTACCAGTATCCAAGTTTCTAAAGCAGATTCTCATCTTTTTCTCCAACAAATTTTGTTAGTTAGAAGGTAACCAAGTAACTTATTTATAGCCAACATAATCTGAATTATAGTCTGAATTATAGTATGTTTTTCTTTTCATTTAATATCTCTAAATCCTAAATGCTGTTTGTACCATCATTATCGAAATTATAATTTAAGATGTTTGGTTTGATTTGTTTAAAAATATGTTTTCTTATGTTTTGAACATAATATTTGGTTTGAGTGATCTAATTGAGCTGTAGTAGGTAAACTGTGTAACAAATGAGTGTAAAATCGCATTATAAACTTGTTGGAATAGATAAATTATAAATTACACTACAAGAGATTTCGTTATTATATACTGAAAATTAAATACAAATTTAAATCTATATGTAAATAATTACATATTGAAAATTTATACGTAAAATTTGCATATTCGGGTGGGCAAATGTTACACGGATATTTTTCATATGTAATATTGATTAAATTAGTAGACAAATAAAGAAATCCGTTATGGATTTTTGATACAGGTTCAAATAAAATAACTTTTTAAAATTACATTTTTAGAATAAGAAAGTAATTTCCTCTCTCGTGTCATCTTTCCTTGTGTGGAAACTTAAATATCTGCGCCTAAGTTGAAAATCTTCGTGCCCCCGTAAATGTATATGACTAATTTTTGTACCTAAGGTTTCGTCGTCATCGAAGTTGATCAGGAGGAGAGGAACATTGATTACAGTTGACAAGTGAACCTGGTGAAATTTGGTTTGAAATGTTTACCAAGAGTATTTTTTTTTCTTAAATATTTGTTTTTCTTCCGTTTAAGTAGATTTGAAGTTTCTGAGCAATAGAATCCGTTTGTCCATTGTGTTTGGTTTGCATTCGTGTCGTGGTGGATTTCAAGCTTTAATGTAGGATTTGTCTTCTTGCATCGAAGGATCTCACACTGTCTTTGACTTAGAGTTTACACCAAAGGTTTATATTCATGCCGTGGTGGATTTCAAGCTTCACATAGGGTTTTCCTCATTTGGGTTAATGTTGTGTGTTCGTTGGTATGAAAGTTGACTTCAGTGAGTAATTCTATGAAAAAGGAATAATGATTTACTTGTTTTAAATTTAAATTTAATAGTAAAAAGAAGTGGGTCATTGGTTTCTAATTTTTAATGCATGGAAGGAAGAAATTTTCACAACACTGTAGAAGTGATTGGTTAAGCATGTGTGTATTTGATTGGTGTTAGTTTTAGTCTAGGTTGACTAAGTCCTGCTCATGAATTCAAGAAAGATATAGTCTTTCACCACCATCATATTTCATTTTTATTTATAATCAATCAATAAGTCTATAACCAAATGTAAGGATCAAGTTGATTCTCACCATGGCTTCCCCTTTGCTTCTGTTTCTCTTTCTCTTAATGATTATGTTATCCTTTCAACTCCTCAGTGTCGTAGCCCAAACGGAAACCAACTTAGCTATTGGTGATTCTTATACAGGGAAAAGCACAATCCCATGGTTGGTTTTTATCACCTTCCGGTGACTTTGCCTTTGGTTTCCTTGCCACTTGAAGACTTTCTTGATCATTTCATACTCTGTATTTGGTATGCTAAGATTCAATGCAACACGATAGCTTGATTTGCCAATAGGGAGAAGCCTGCACCAAAGGACTCAAACGTTCCGAAAGGAGCAAAATTTAACTCTTAATTAAGATGAAATTGAAGTTTTAATTTCAAAGAATAAAGTTTAAGAATTAATTGAAACAAAATTAGCCACGAAATGCGCTAATACAGGTTACTAGCAATTTGGACCTTTTAATAAAATGATAAAAGTTCAATTCTAATTATATAAATACAACAACACTTATAACAAAATGAGTTATTTCTCTTAACATGGCTTTTCAACCAAATAATGTACAACATATCCATTCATAAAAGGAAATAAAGTTGAAGGTGTGATAAATATTAAAAAAATATTTCTAAATATTTTCAACCAAATAATTAAAAATTTGTTTACCTATTTTATGTTTATTTGGTATGAAATAGGTAGGAGATTAATTTATTTACTTATTGTAATTGTCATATCCTCTTCCAGCGTCTTATATACTGCCGCCCAAACATGATTTATCTTAGTGGGCTCTCCAATGACCCACCAGGCCCAAAACTAAAAATCCATGCTCCTTCTTTCCATGGTCAAGTGAGCTTTATATATAGTTATATTTTCTCTGCTTTACTATTTTTCTCTTAAACTGTTACTTACAACTCTTTATATCCAGTTAATTTCAAATTAAAATGTTATTTTTTTTCATATCAATTACACTCTAAGCCATATCTTTCCTGGGTTATTTAAACTGTTATTTCTTTTACAATTAAAGGGAAATACTTAAAAAATAATATATCTTGTTCTATGACATTTCAAATCTTCTGATAAAAGTAGTATATAATATATCAATACGAATAATTTTATAACATTCAAATTAAGCAGATCAATAAAGTTGAACTAAAAGATTAACACCAAGCATTAAAAGTGACCAGCAAGAGAAAAAAGAGTCTGCAATACAATTAGGAGCAGAATAACAATGAATGTTTACAGCAAAATTATAAATAAGATTTTAATGTTACTTTCATTTCAAGACATCAATATAAAACTAACCCAAAATGAAATGTCGAAATTAAAATGTGTAATTTAATAAAAGTTCAAAATATACCTGGAAATTATATTGATTGGATAATTTTTTTTTTTTACTGAATTTTGTTTTCCACACCTGCAATTACAAAAGAAATTAAAGTTCCACAAATTGATTAAATATAATTATATAAAATGAATGCATATTTAAAATTTTAGTATACAAATTTATAATATGTTATATATAAATTTATTACTTAAATTTTTTTAAAATATGTTAATTAAAAGATAATAATTTTATACTAATTATGAAAATAATCTTTGTAAACAATTATTTAAAATTTTTAAAAGTGTATTTACTAGGAAATTATTTTTTAGAAATTATAAAGTAAATTAAATATAACATACCGAAAATATTATTATTACTTTTAAATTAGAATAAGTGATAAAACTTATATACATATATCTACATAAATATATATTAAATTTTAATATATAAATTTAAAGTATATATTTAAAAATTATCATTTATATAATTTTTAAAATATTATTTTAATAAAATCAGTACACGTATGAAATAATTTCAAAGATTTAACGATTAAATTAATTATGGAATTCAGAACTAGCGACAAAATTTTAAAATGGTGTCAAGCAATATTTAAATTTTGATTAAATTAACTAATTATGTTTAAATTATTCATAGTAAGAAAAAAAAACATTTAAAAGCTAAATTCTAAATCTTTATTAAAATATTTTTCTCAAAAATTTACATCATAGTTTTTAAATCAATACTCAAAATAATTTAATTCTAATTTTCCAAGAAAATAGTTCAATTTATATGTAAATTCATAACGAAAATCAAATAATTAATTTTCATGAAATAGTTTACCAAAAACCTAATACTAAAAATTATATAAAGAGTAAATTACAACTATTAAAAGTATTCATAAACTGTTGTAATTAGTTTAAAATATTTAAGAATCAATTTACAAGAACTTTTAAGAATTTATATGCAATTATAATAATTATTTGAGAGTTAATTAATAAGAAAAATCTGACGATAAAAAACTCTTAACTTCTTATATTTATAAAATGTTAGTTTTGCACTTTCAAACAATTAATATGTTTTTAATTTACTATGTTAAACATTTAATTTAAATAATTATACAGAAAATATGGGTTGTTAGGAAAAGCAGAAGAAAGTGATGTTTTAATAGCACTATAAGACATTGTGATAAAGTGCTGCATCTTTATATTCAATATCCTTAGTTTTTATGCATCCCCGTGTCTTTCCATCGTCTACTCCTTTATCCTTATTCCCTGGTTCTATCAAACTAGACTAAAATTCACCAAAATTTCTGAAAAAGAATTTGCACCTATTTTTTTTTTTTTCATTATACAGAATAAGCACGACCAAGTGCAGAATTAAAATTTTGAAAGACCGAATAATATATAAATAAAAAACACAGTATCTATGAACGGTACTAACCGGGGAAAAAAAGTTGAAATGCCCTAGAATTCTGCACTACACAATTTTTAAATTCTATCCATTTTCTTGGTGGGCACTATGTTGGACCAGCCTGTAGTCCGTACAGGTCAATAAAAAAAGTGACACCAATAGACAAAAGGTATTTCATAAATGAAAATAATGATTATATCTCTTATTTAATAAAAGATAAATAGTTGATTGTGTAGTATTTATATATTTTACTTTCATATAATAAAAAATTATAATTTAATACAAAAATTTTAACTAAAAAATGATTTTATTTTGATTTCCGGTTGAGATGACGTGTTTGAACTTTGTAATATGTTTATTAAAAAAATTTAACATTAATATACAATCGATCTAAGGAGTTCCTTGTTTTTTGTTTTTTTTATGAATTAAAATTTTTTAGTGGTTCTTTCAAGGTTAATTAAACATTATTTTTTTAATAAACATGTATGATAATTATTAAAAATAAAAGATATATTCCATTATATTAATTATTAATGAAGTTTAAATATAACTAATAAATAAAATTAAAATTATGGTATTAAAACTTAATTTTTATTAT
>Ga0209489_110676_pt1 | contig 10128 bp, 9 predicted proteins | sample SiratrowhiteBW_FD_187527 | JGI IMG/M metagenome (GOLD analysis project Ga0209489, IMG submission 187527) | Root nodule microbial communities of legume samples collected from California, USA - Siratro white BW (SPAdes) (version 2) | ecosystem: Host-associated > Plants > Roots > Nodule | place: USA...
GGTTTTATCTGATCAATAGAGTCTCGATTTTGATTCTTAAACTTAACTGGAAAGTACTTTTGAGTTTCCGACCTAGATGAAAATAGTCGATATATCGGAATACTAGGAATAGGTTTCAATATATCGATTGCGTATAACATCCATTCTTAACGCTTGGTAATTTACTAAATAGCTGAGGAATCAGTGTTTAGGAAATTTCCTTATGAATTTCATATCAGAGGAATCGGTGTGAATTATTTTTACATGTGCATCAATTGTGAGTAGTTACTAATGTTGTATTTCATTATCAAGTCCAAAATATGAACGAGGGAAAGAGATGAAGTTCAATCCCAAAGTCCTTCTAAACCTTGCAAACTCCGTTTTTATAATTGTTACTTATTTTTAATTGTTCTTTTACGTTTCTTGACTCAAACCATTGTCAAATCATCTGAAAACCTGTAATTACTTAGTGAGTTGTGACGCTAAGTTCTAAAACAAAACTGTTCTCTGTGGGATCGACATCCTTGCTTTATAAATCTATATTACTTGTGACCCGGTACACTTGCCGAATAAAAGTCTTAACAAGTTTTTGGCGCCGTTGCCGGGGAGCAGTTATTGTTTTTGAATTTGAGAACATAGCTCATTAAGTACTGTGAATATTGTTTTTACTTTATTGTTGTTATTTATTTTTAATTTTTTTTCTTTTGTTTCCTTTTTGTTTTAGTTAGTTACTAATCCTCTTGTGCTAATTCTTGCTTAAGTTGTTCCTGGTTTATGTTTTTGAGGGGACAGGTTCCTAGAGATCAACTACAGTTTGATTCAGAAATAGAGAAGACAGCTCGGAACAACCGTAGAAGGAAAAAGAGATCAAAGCAAGGAGCAAGAGGAGAACCTTCTGCCAGCCCTCATAGAGATATTCAAGTAAATCAAGAAGAGGATATGGCTGATAGAGACAGAGCCCCACCACCGCCTCCACCTAGGAGAACCCTAGGGAATTATGCCATGCAGCAAGGGCCAAGACATTTCTCTAGCATAGCAATGCCTGTTACCACTCGACATGTAGAAATGAAGACGGCCTTCCTCAATTTGATTAGTGTCAACCAGTTCACTGGAATGGATAATGAAGATCCATACTCTCATCTTGCCACATTTTATAAGCTTGTTGGAACTATGGGGTTTGAAGAAGGTGATACTGAATATGCTTACCTTCGTTTGTTTCCTTTCTCATCAGCAGGTAAAGCAAAAGAATGGTTGAAGTCCCATCCCAATCAGAGTCTCACAAGTTGGAATGATGTAGAGGAGAAATTTCTGCAGAGATTTTTTCCACTATCCCGTTTTATCAAGGCCAAGTCAGACATTTCCACATTCATGCAAGGGTCGGATGAAGCATTCTGTGATGCTTGAGAACGCTTCAAAGTGATGCTCAGAAAATGCCCAAACCATCGCTTGGAAGACATAGCTCAACTGACCATTTTTCACAATGGTTTGAGGCCTGATACTAAAATGATATTGGATGCAGCAGCTGGAGATACCATGATGGATGTGGATGTAGAGCAAGCAACTAGAATCATTGATGCTCTAGCTTCTACAGACTATCAGGCCCAACATGACAAGCAAGTTGTTCAAAAGAAGGGAATGCTTGATCTTAGTACATCTGATGCACTCTTAACTCAGAATAAGATCTTGACCCAACAGATGAAGGCAATCACAAAGCAATTATCAAAGTTGTCTCAGCAATTATAGGCTGTGCAGTCCTCTACCAATCAAGTCAAACTATGAAGTGCGACTTCTGTGGAGGTGACCACCCAAACGGACAATGCTCTTTTCAAGTCAACCATTCACAAGAAGAGGTTCAATATATGGGAAATCAAGGTAGACAAGGTGGTTTTTCTGGAAATTATCAGAATAATGCATCTCAAGGGTGGAGAAATAATCAAAGTCAAGGTTTTGGGTGGAAACAAGACGCTGGTCCATCTAATAGGCAGCCCCCTTTTTAGCAACAACAATTCTCTTCAACTCAAGATAGAACAACCAAGTTGGAAGATACTCTGGAAAAGTTCATGCAAGCCTCTATGGCTAATCAGAAGAATACAGAAGCCTCCATCAGAAATCTTGAGATAAGTTGGTCAGCTAGCCAAACAGTTAGCAGATCAACAAGGAAGCCAATTCTCAGCCAACACCCAAACCAACCCCAAGGAGCACTACAAGGCAATTACAACAAGGAGTGGAAAGGTTGTGGGAGAAGGCATTGGTGATAAGCTTAATGCTGAAGAGAGTGGAGTGAGAGAAGAAAAAAATGAGAGTGAGGGAGAAAAAGAAAAGAGTAGAGAAGAAAAAAATGAGAGTGAGGGAGAAAAAGAAAAGAGTGAGAAAAATTACAAGAGTGAAAATCAGATGAGAAGTCCCCCTGTGAGGGACGTTCCTTACCCACATGCTCCCTCAAGGAAGGATAGGGATAGGCAATTTGCAAGGTTTACAGATGTTCTAAAAAGGCTGCAGATTAATATTCCATTCACTGAAGCTCTGGAGCAAATGCTGACTTATGCCAGATTTATGAAAGAGCTATTGACAAAGAAGAGAAAGATCCCTGATAAGGAAATAGTTGAATTAGAAGCTGGGTGCAGTGCCATTATTCAAAAATCCTTGCCACAGAAATCCAGAGATCCAGGAAGCTTCACCCTACCTGTCACCATAGGAAATCTCACTGTGGGAAGAGCTCTATTAGATCTTGGAGCTAGCATCAACCTCATACCCCTCTCTATGCTAAAGAAAATTGGAGAAGTTGAAGTGAGACCCACAAGGATGACACTACAACTGGCTGACAGGTCAATAAAACATCCCTATGGAATTGTTGAAGATATGATAGTGAAGGTAGACAAATTCCTATTCCCCGTTGACTTTGTGGTTATGGATATGGAGGAGGATGCTAAAGTTCCTCTGATCCTAGGAAGACCATTCATGAAGACTGCAAAGATTATCATTGATGCTGATAAAGGGAAATTGAAGGTGTGTGTGTGCAGGATGAAGAAGTGAGCTTTGATGTATTCGAAGCCATGAAACATCCAAGTAGTGCAAGAGAGTTCTTCAGAGTAGATGTTTTGGATGAGATCTGTACTGAACAACAAACAAGGCTATGTACATCTGAGCCTTTGATGAAAGCTCTCATCAATAACCTTGAAGAGTTGAATGAATGGGAAGAAGAAGAGGTGAGAGAGTGTTGGGAAAAATTGGGGAAGGCAAAGGAGATTCTTGAAAGCAGTGTTCAAAAGCCAGAGAAGATTGAGGAAAAGAGCTCTAAACCACAGAACATAGAGTTAAAACAGCTGTCACCTCATTTGAAATATGTTTTCCTTGCTGAAAATGGGGAACAACCGGTTATCTTGAGCAGCTCATTGACAGCAGATGATGAGGAAAAAGTGGTTGAAGTTTTAAGAGCTAACAAAGGAGCAATTGGATGGACTATATCTGATCTAAAGGGTATCAGTCCTTCGTACTGTATGCACAAGATCCACATGGAGCAAGATTTCATACCAGTGGCACAACCTCAGAGACGCTTGAATCCCACTATGAAAGAGGTTGTGAAGAAGGAGGTGCAGAAATTACTGGAGGCAGGAATGATCTACCCTATCTCTGATAGTGCCTGGGTTAGTCCAGTACAAGTGGTACCAAAGAAAGGTGGAATGACAGTGATTCATAATGAGAAAAATGAGTTGATTCCCACCAGGACTGTCACAGGATGGAGGATGTGCATAGATTACCGGAAGCTAAATCAAGCTACTCGGAAGGATCACTTCCCACTGCCCTTCATGGATCAGATGTTGGAGAGGCTTGCTGGAAAGGCCTACTATTGCTTTTTGGATGGGTACTCTGGGTACAACCAAATTGTGGTAGATCCAGAAGATCAAGAGAAGACAGCCTTTACTTGCCCCTTTGGAGTGTTTGCTTATAGGAAGATGTCATTTGGGTTGTGCAATGCCCCCGCCACATTTCAAAGGTGTATGCTTGTCATCTTCTCAGACTTGATAGAAAAATGTATTGAAGTGTTCATGGATGATTTTTCTGTATTTGGATCTACCTTTGATGACTGCTTGGAAAACTTAGACACTGTACTGAAGCGGTGTGTAGAGACCAACCTGGTGTTAAATTGGGAGAAGTGTCATTTTATGGTGAAGGAAGGGATTGTCTTGGGTCACAGAATATCTGGCAAGGGAATTGAAGTTGACAAAGCCAAAGTAGAAGTGATTGAGAAGCTGCCACCACCTACCAACATCAAGGGTGTCAGAAGCTTTCTGGGGCATGCCGGTTTCTATAGAAGATTCATCAAGGATTTCTCAAAGATCGCCAAGCCTCTTTGCAACTTACTGAATAAGGACACTTCTTTCCATTTTGATAATGATTGCATGATTGCTTTTAATTATTTGAAGGAAAAACTTATTTCTGCACCTATCATCACTGCTCCTAATTGGAATTTTAATTTTGAACTTATGTGTGATGCAACTGACTATGCTGTAGGAGTAGTACTAGGACAGAGAAAGGAAAAAGTTTTTTGTGTAATACACTATGCAAGTAAAATTTTAAATGATGCTCAAAGTAACTACACTACCACTGAAAAGGAGTTGCTTGCCATAGTATATGTACTGGAAAAGTTTAGATCCTATTTGATAGGTTCTAAAGTTGTTGTTTTTACTGATCATGCTGCTATTAAGTACTTGTTGAATAAATCAGATTCCAAACCAAGACTTATCAGATGGATTTTATTGTTGCAGGAATTTGATCTGGAGATCAAGGATAAAAAGGGTTGTGAGAACAATGTGGCTGATCACTTGTCATGACTTGCTAATGAGGAAGTAACAACTCTTGAGCCAGAGGTGCTGGCTGAGTTCCCTGATGAGAAGCTCCTGGCTGTACAAAAAAGCCCATGGTTTGCAGACATGGCAAATTTCAAGGCTGCTGGAGTTGTCCCAGAAGAGTATGAGTGGTGTCAAAGAAAAAAGCTCTTCAAGGAGGCCAATCAATATGTCTGGGATGATCCTCACTTATTCAAGATAGGAGCTGATAATCTATTGAGACGATGTGTCACCCAAGAGGAAGCCAACAAAATTCTTTGGCACTACCATAACTCACCATATGGCGGTCATTTCAATGGAGAAAGAACAGCTGCTAAAGTCCTGCAAGCTGGATTCTTTTGGCCCTCCCTCTTCAAGGATGCAAATAAGTATGTCAAGAGGTGTGATAATTGTCAGAGAACTGAGAGCATATCCAAAAGGCATGAAATACCTTTGAACAACATCCAGGAGGTAGAAGTCTTTGATTGTTGGGGGATTGACTTCATAGGACCACTACCATCTTCATTCTCAAATGAGTATATCCTACTAGCAGTGGAATATGTCTGTAAATGGGTGGAAGCCATCCCTGCTCAGAAGGCTGATGCCAAAACTGTCATCAAATTTCTCAAGAAGAATATTTTCTGTAGGTTTGGTACGCCGAGGGTCCTCATTAGTGATGGCGGTTCTCACTTTTGCAATGCCCAGCTCCAAAAGGTGCTAGAACATTACAGTGTCAGACATAAGGTGGCAACAGCATATCATCCTCAAACAAATGGTCAGGCTGAGGTATCAAACAGACAAATTAAAAAGATTTTGGAGAAGACTGTGGCTTCATCTAGGAAAGATTGGTCACTTAAGCTCGATGAGGCTCTGTGGGCTTATAGAACTGCTTTTAAGACTCCTACAGCTCTTTCTCCTTTTCAATTGATTTATGGGAAAGCATGTCACCTCTCTATAGAGCTGGAACACAAGGCTTACTGGGCGCTAAAGCTACTAAATTGGAAGTTCTACCTTATGGTGCAGTGGAATTCGAAGACCCTCAAACTCAAAGGAGTTGGACTGTAAATGGTCAAAGACTGAAACATTACTTTGGTGGTGAGTTTGATAAGCTTGTCACTGTGATTCAACTGAAGGATTATTGATCATCAGGCGTCAAGCTATATGACGTTAAACGAGCGCTTCCTGGGAGGCAACCCAGTGTTTGTGAGTTTTCATTTTAGTTTGTGCATATTTTGTTTTGTTTTAGTTTTAACTAGCATGCACCATGAATCACTAGTAGAAGTAAAAAAAAAAAAAAGGGATTTGTGTACTGCAACTCTTGCCTGGGCAAGAAAGGAGTCGCCCAGAGCGAAAATAGAAGGTGCCCACTGGAGTGGTCTCGCCCGGGCGACCCTCTCTCGCCTGAGCGAAAAATAAGGGTGCTCTCTGGACCTGTCTCGCTCGGGCGATAATATCTCGCCTGAGCGAGAATTCACTTAAGCAAAGTGCCATGTCGGCCTCGCTCGAGCGAAAATTTCTCGCCCGGGCGAGAATTTCGTGAATGGGTTTTTAAACAGAAACCCAAAGCGAGGAGGTCACTCACTTAGGGTTTCTTAATTTTCGGCGCCTTCCTTGCTCAATCTCTCTTCAATCTTCAATTTCTTCCGTTTATTTGTGCTAAATTCTTGAGGTAAGTGGTTATTGGTCTCCATCTTTAGTTTCTACCGATTGAATTTTTTTCTATGCTTGATTTGGATGGTTAAAACCCTAGTTCTCTTTTCAAAAGGGATGTTGTGATTGATCTGAAAATAGGATGATTGTTAAGATGTTTGATAGGAATGCAATTGATTCTAGGGTTATGGAACTGATTTTTTATTGATATGTCATTTGGAATGATTATGTTCACTCTATTTGTATAATTTGAAATTCTACATGCCAAGTGTTTGATATAATGTATGCCTTATGAATGATTGAATAATATAACAAGGTATATATTTGCTATAATTGATAGTGCTTGGAAAGTTTGTGTGTATTTTGCAGATGGGGAGAACTAAGTCCACAGCAACAAGAACCTCAAGAGGTACATCTGATCGCCCTTCTAAGGGCAAAAGAGTAAGGACAAACCCATCTGGGGATCAGTCCTTAGGGCAAGCCTTCATAGATGCAGAAAAAAAGGAAAGATATGACAATATCAAGAGCTGGTCATTTATTCCTGAGAGACAGGTAAAATTGAATGAAGGAGAATATGATGAATTTCTACAGGGCCTCATGAGGAGGAATTGGATAACTCTGGCTAGTCCACCTCCCAAATTTGATCCAGAAATTGTTTATGAATTTTATGCCAATGTTTGGGGGGAGAGACAACCTGCAGAGGAAAGAAGATCCAGAGTCAGAGGAATAAGGGTGCCATTTGACCCTCAGTCCATTAACAACCTTCTTGGTAATCCTCTCTAATTTCGTGATGATGATCTATGCATGTATCAAAGGTTGAGGGGGAGGTACGATGGTTTTGATGATACTGTAGGCTCAAGAGCTTTATGCCTGAGGGGTCAGAGATATGAAGTAAGACCTACAGGAAAACCCCTTAGGATAAAGAGAAAGGATATGAAGACCATTGTTCATATGTGAATGTCATATATTCTGGCAAATATAGTACCCATAGGGCATGTATCAGACATGAATATGCCTAGGTGTTATCTGGTATATTCAATCTTGAGAGAGGACTACTCGGTAAACGTGGCCAGGATTATATCTGATGAGATACACAAATTTGCTAACCTAGAGATCAATCCCAGAAATGAAAGAGCCAAAGGATCTCTAGGCTTCCCTGCATTGATTACAGCCTTATGTGCATCACATGGTGTTGAAGTCAACCCCACATTGAAGATTAGACCTACCATTGATGCAAGGTACATCCTGCAATTTTGTGTGAATTCTGAAGAAAATCCTCAGGAGGCTCAACAACCACCATCTCCTCCTCATGTGGAAGAGTAGCAGTTTCAGCATGGAGAATCTTCAGCTGCTCAGCCCACTAATGCCATGATATATGACCAGCTGTCAGTCATCATAGCTTCTATGGAACAGATGCAGCTGGACCGAAGAACAGATAGAGCATATTTTGAACAGGAGCAGAGAGCAAATAGGATGTATTTTTATCATATGACTTCACAGATCAGCTCAGTTTATAGGACAAATACTTATATTCATCAGGGGTTGTATAATGGCATTCCTGAAGGCCAACAAAATCCGTGGATGACTTCTGATGAATTTACTTAGTATGCTGCATGGCCTGGGGACAGGCCTCATTTTTCAGGGAGAGGTGGAGCAAGCACTTCTACAGCTGCACCAGAGGATCAGGATGCAGACTTTGATACAGATCTTGATCGGATTATGAGGGGAGACTGATTTCTATCTTTATATAATTCTGGTTATGTAATCTGAATATTGTAATGTGTTAGGACTATGTAATATGTGATAGTTAGATAAGTATGTGGTTGGATAGAAATTAAACTCATGATTGTTCTAAGTCAGATCAGCTTATTATTAGAAAATTTTTAGGAGATTAGAATTCTTGAATTAAGTTGAGTGGGTGATTGATGCATGAAAATTGAACAGGGTTATGACTAAAACAAGGCTTGATAAAAATTGAGGAATGAAAACAAATTAGCCAAGTGAGTTGTGAACCCTGAAACAGTTAAAAGCTGAGAGTTCCACTGAGTAATGTATCAAGTTGTTGTTGTCTGATTTTTTGTGTTATTTTACTTCACATATGAGAACTTTGGGGATGATTAAGGCATATTTTTTTGAATTTAAATATTTCAACCCAGAGCCAAAAAGCCAACCCAGTATAGTTGATAACCAATTCTTTTGATAACCTTTTGAGCTGAAATTTTCTCTGTTACACCATAACCTTCAATTGATATTTGATCTTCCACCTTTATAGCATGCTTGAGGAAGGAAAACATAGGTGCAAATTTTTATAATGGGAAAGGTTGATTTAGCTTTGAGATGCTGGCTATGTAAAGGAATGGGTTAGAGAATTCACTCTTTTGTTCTACTAAAAAAAAAACAAAAAAAAACAAAAAAACAAAAAAATAAACAAAAGAGTGAATTACTCACAAAAAAAAATTGGTTGGATGAAATCAAGAGTTGGTAGATTAATCTTTTCTTGGGAAAATTTGTTTCAATTGTAGATATGTTCTCCTTGTTTAAAGTATGCACTTTGTTATCTAAAAAACCAATGTTCTTGATAGCACAGCCTCATTACAACCATTAAAAGACCTTAAGATCCATGTTATTCTGTGTTTGTGATTTGACTTAAAATGAAAGGCAACTTTGATTTGTGCAGAATCAAGGGAAGTTGAGAGAGACACTACCCTGTGAGATATTAAGAGAGAAATTCCTCAATTACATTATCATGTCTTTGTTTGAGTTAATTCTCCTGGAGATTGATTGTGTCTTGTTCCTACTTTGATTTGACTTAGAATATTTGATCTCTCTTAAATTCTTGTTTTGAAAAGGAATGTTGCCTGATGATTGAACCATGGGTCTGATTTTTGAGCAATCACTGTTTTTGTTTTGGAAAATATTTTGTGAGTCCAATTACTTTGCTTGAGGACAAGCAAGATTCTAGTTTGGGGAGTTGATAAGTACCATTTTTTAGTGTTTTTTATACATTATAAATTGGAGTTTTTGTGGGCTTAAGAGATCGTTATGATAATAATCACCCCTGAATTGAAAGTTTTTGGATTTACTTTGTTAATTTGAGTCATGAGTCAAGAGAAGATATTTGATCTTAATTATTGTGAATTTCAGGTGATAAGAATGAAGGAAACTAGAGCTTTGAAGTTGCACGAGAAGAAGAAATAGAAAAGATTTGAAAAGAAGAGTTATTCAAGCTGAAGATTCGCCCAGGCGACATTGGAGCGAGGCAATCTCGCCCGAGCGAGGATGGTTTCGCTTGGTCGAGATCAGTCCAGTGAGCACATCAAAATCTCGCCCAAGCGAGGATGGTTTCGCCTAGGCGAGATCAGTCCAGAGAGCACATCAAATTTGCGCCCAAGCGAGGTGTTTTCGCCCGAGCGAAAAGTCACTTATCCAAAATCCGAAAGAACGCGTTAAAATTAATTTTTAGGGTTTTAGAAAGGGAATCTGGATTGGGAGGAACTGGAGAGCGGAAAAGAACAAGAACTACTGAGGATTCCGGCTCTTCTTTTGGCAATCTTTCTTCTTTGAAGTGTAATGGCTACTATGAGTAGCTAAATTCCGCAACTTTGGGATTGAATGTAACTTCTTGAACTCATTTGTATTTTGGCGATTTTAAATCTAATATTCAGTTTCTACT
>Ga0209489_110678_pt1 | contig 10124 bp, 4 predicted proteins | sample SiratrowhiteBW_FD_187527 | JGI IMG/M metagenome (GOLD analysis project Ga0209489, IMG submission 187527) | Root nodule microbial communities of legume samples collected from California, USA - Siratro white BW (SPAdes) (version 2) | ecosystem: Host-associated > Plants > Roots > Nodule | place: USA...
TGAAAAAAATGCAATTAACAGGAGTAAGCAAAAATATATGCATAGAATGGGACCAGTAAACTTTGCTAGAGTTAGAGCTGAACTGGTATTTTTTTATTCCTTCTCTTTCATGTTATACATTGTGCAAAATATATATGTACTGATATGTGTCATTATTTGCTTTTAATTATTCAATTCAAATAGAATGTTGGAAAAAAGCCTGAAGAAGAAGTTAGTAGAGTAGAAATGTTCATAAAAACTCGTCAGGGTCGTCCTAATCGAAAAGGAAAACCAGTTGATGATGAAACACGGGACGCTATTGTAAGTTTATTTCAATGTAGCCGATATGACTTAATTGCATATTTTTAATTATTAAATCGGACATATCTATATATGTATTTCAGTCTATGCTTGAAAGTACAATGCAAAATTCATCAAATTCAACTGTGGAAAAAGCATTTGAATCAATGTTTGGAAAAGAAAAGCATGGTCGAGTTCGTTGTTACGGAAGGACTATGACGCCATCAAGACTTAAAATGAATCAAGAAGTTGTTGCTGTCCAAAAAGCTGTTGTAGTCCACATGAATGGAATGGCAAAAAAGATTGAAGGTTTAGAAGCAGTGGTGAAAGTATTGATTCAGAAGCAAAACCCTGAGTTCAATGAAGAGGATGTACATAACATGTTGTCACGTTTCTTAGGAAAAGAAGACAGTGCAAATGTTCCACAATCATCTGCTTCTACTCATGTTCCTAATTTTAACCAGGTAAAAATCTTTTTCAATTATGAATTTGTGACAAACATGTGCAAAATATTGGACATTCCATGGGTGGAAACGTGCTTTACTCCATGCTGTCACGGTTTGATGAGTTTATTACTTCAGGGGGACTTTATTTGTTTGGATTTGGAAAAGTTTTATATTAACTGTTCTGGGATTAGTTTTCTTAGTTTTGATTGAGTCACTGCAATTCAGTTTGGTATTAACTTGTTATGGCAGATTGGCCATTATAGCACTGCACAATTTCAAAGATTTGCTTGGTAATGATTTATATATATGTTTAATTTCAGGGGCAATCTGAAGATCAGTTTGAAGATGGAGAAGATGAAGAAATACAAGATTGAATGCTGCTTGTTGTAACTTGTTTTAAACTTAAATCAAATGACATGGTAGGGTAATGGAGACTATGATGAGCTCACTAGTAGGATGAACTATAGGATGATGAATGTAATGTTATTTTGAACTCTACCAATATGTATCAACTGCCTAAGAACACTATGGATGAATGTAATATTTAAAATTCTAGTTATTGTGTAATGTTGCTTATATAATTCTAGTTATTTTATAAACAAGAATTAAAATTTTAAAAATATTGAAATTACATTTAAATTTGACTACGGGACTAAACATTAGGTACTAGTGAAAAGTAGTCAAATAAAAGGTACCAACGTAATAGACATTGTCTACAACAATATGCAACAATGAAATGAACGTGGTTAATAATTTCAACCTAAATAACGTGGTCTAAACTATAGGTAACAGTGTGGTATCAAAAAATGCAACAGGTAAATAAATGTGGCCTAATGAAATACAAATACATAAAATAGCATGGCCTAAGAAATAAGCAACAATTAATAAAGCGTTGTCTTAATAAATGCGTGGCTTAAAAGTTTGTGAAAATCCGTTGTCTAATGTAGCACTAAAAATCACGGTTTTTAGGAAAACGTTGCTTTAGACAAAAAACCGTTGTTTTTACTCTACAGCAACGGACGCATACTCTATGGCCGAAAAAGTGTTGCCAAATTGTTGCCTAAGGTTTAAGCTACGGTTTTTCGACTTTAGGGAACATATTTCGGTCGTTGTCAAAAGCCAAAAATGCTGTAGTGTTAGGTTGAAATATCATCCGCTAAAGGATTTGATAGTTTTCATCTAGTTATTCAATTGTAGTTCATGGATCAAAAATAAGGAAAAAAGGAAAATGGGATATATACACACACATATATGAAAATAGTATTGCATTGATTTTTATTAAATAACAATTGACAAAATTTCAAGAAGACATTTCCATGGGTTCTTAAATACAATCATTCCAAATCATTTATAATATCTATTCCCTACCTCATCCTCATCCTACTAACTTCTTCAGTTACTTAATAATATTCACCAAACATTTGGATGAAAATTATGAGAAATGATAGAATTGGTGTCATTCTTATTACTAATTTTGTAGAGTAACATTAAATATATCATAAATGATATTAATAATAATATCATAGAAATGGCATCTGCAATGACTAATCAAGATAGATGAGCATGTGCACATATTAAATCTCACCATCAATACTTCAACCAATCTCAATCTCCAAGAAATCAAGTCCTCCATTTACATAAGGGAAATCATAATAGAAATCAATAACAATATCATCAATGAAATCTTGCAATAATGTTTTATAAGATGACTAACATCTCAAAATATATTTCATATAAACTCTTAAAGTTTGAAATATGAGTTAATGAATAAAATCAGTTTATCTTAGATAATAAAATTTGATAAAGAAACTAGTAGAGAAACCAACAAAACCATTTTAGATAAGTATGATAAACTTTGCTAGGAAACCTGAGTGAAATCAGAAATAGGTTTTCAATAAATCAATGAGAAATATTCTTTTTACACGACTGTTACCTCACAAAAATACAAAACAGAATGCAATACTTATACATATCTATTTTTCTTTACCGTGGGAGTTTGAACCAAAATTTGTCTTTCAAGTTGTTTCTTACGAGTTTTTCTCATATCTTTCTTTCACTATTCTCTGAGTGAGTTTCGTGAATCCTTAGATAATCTGTTTATAGAGAGATTTGGTAATCATTCTCTATTTGTAACTACATAGTTGTAATTCAACCAATTCCTCCCAATTTAGTTATAAAGAGAGAAGTATTAAGATGTAATGTGTCAAGTGTAAATAGTAAGGAATAAGGTCCACATATTCAGCCTTATTAATGACATTTAATCCCAAGGGTTAAATATGTCCCATCATAATAAAGATTTCAATGACCTTCGTAATATGAAAACTTATCTGTATTGATTCGTCTAACAGTCTACAACAGTGGTCACTTTATTTGTCCAATGATATGCCCCCATCTTGTACCATCTGATGTTTCTTAGAGCAAATGTAGAAATTAATGATTCTTCACCTAAACCATCATCAGAGTAATCATAGATATTATTCAATATCATTTTTTTAAAAATCTAGAAATCCATGGAGGAGGGTTTTCGTGGTGGCTGAAGGTGGTTCATGGAGGGTGGGCATTACTCTAGCATTGTGTGGTAGAGTTGGTGGTGGTGTTTATAATTAATTAGAGGTGGTGAGAGGTAAGTTTAGGTGCTCTTTTTTTTTAATGTGGTAGCTATAATGGGGAAGGGGGTGTTCCACAAATCGGTTTCTAGTAAAGGGGATTCAAGAAAAAGAAATCTAGTAGGTATTTTAAATAGATGTAATGAATAACAGAAAACATCTTCCAAAATTATGAAATATGTTATAGAAAATCAATTTCAAAAGAAGGGGTCATGAAGAAAAACATTACATTTTGAAAAGGGTATTCTAGAAAGCATAGTTGTATTATGGAAATTCAATTCCAAAATACAAATATGCCTTATGGAATATCCTTTTTGGAACGTACTTTTTGCTTTTAGAATAGCCTTTCTAGAATGTACCATATCAATTACGGGATTTTGATTCTAGAATATTTTTTTGTAGTTATAGAAATTAATTTCCATAAACTAATATGTTGTTCTTCTAACAAAAATTGAACTTTTGTGATGGTTATATTAAGGTTGAGTACATGGAATGACCAACAAGTAAGGCTGACGTATGTAATAGTAGGCTGTGAGAAAGGAGGTGCACTTAAATTAAACATATGTTAACATAATAATAATTATTTGACTTATATTTTGTATGATTTGTTGTAGGTGAAGTTGCAAGACAGTTGTCTTATTTTAACAACTGATATGTTATGGTCTACATACTGTTATTCAATTGCCAAAGTTTGGTCATCATTTTATACTAGTAGGATGCAATTTTTTATCCATATAGGGACAAATAGTCAACATTGTAGCTTACACTGGTATTTAACATTTGTGTACCTTAATCAATTACAGATGAATTAAATTTAATACACATTTTTACTTTTTTCGTTTATGAAATTTAGTTACCATGCTCACTTGACAAAACAATTAAATCGTGAATAAACTCTGAAATGAAATAAAACTCTAACAAATTTATATGGAGTAATAACATGTACATGTCCATAAAACATACATTAAAAACCAATAAAAAAATAAAAATAAAAATCAACGACCTCTTGCTCCCAGTCACCTCATGTACACAATCCTTTCTTTTGTGACTCCCTTATTGTAATTAGTGTTGTGTGTATGCCAACCCATACAGGTATGTACTCAATAATATGACCTTCATCCATCATCAATTGCAAAGTCTCTATAATTCTTTATCAAATAGCCTACCACCATAAAAAGTTCTATTAATAATGTAAAATTAAGATGTAAATAAAAATAATAGTTTAGCACAATATGATGCTCTCACTAATTGTCATATATTGGTTTAGCAGCTCTTACATCAAGTGGTATAACTAAAAGACGATCATCATAAGGCAAGTGATGAGATATGGTTGTGATACCAATTGAAACCACTCCATATATACTGCAACACATGCTCTAACTTCATGGATCACAACCACATCCTGGACAACATATTCATCAAAATGCAATCAACATTGGTCCACTTCATGTGTTGGCAGATTGTCATCTTTGATGGTAGATGGATGTCATAGGATGATTTACACATATGCATACTTGTAGAGGACACATTCCGACATGTGCAATTGTCTGCATGTGTCCATTCTGGTGAACCCCAAAAATAACGAGATCCATTTAAATGGTCAAGTTTCCTTGTATTGGTCGTATGGGGTAAATCGGACCACAACTAACCCAATGTTATCTAATTGTAATTATACAACTACAAGTACTAACAATCTACCCACATCATAGGGCATGCACTGAGAGTGATCCTCTCTGTAATCTACACACACTTGTCTCAACACTATAACAGGGAAATGCTCATAAATTCATGCCTACAAAAATGATATTCCAATCAATAAAATTATAAATCACATTATGTATTTTGAAATTGTAATAATGTTGATTCAAACTAACTTATAATAAGGTCCCATATTCAGCTAGCTGCTTCATATATGCATATCTCCTAAGTGCACATGTGGGTCAAGCTGCTATTGCCCACGCATATCCTCTAGTCACCCGCAAATCAATGAAAAATTTCAAGTAGGATATACTGACTGAAGACACACTCTTATTTGCGAAAATTGTACAACTAACCAGATATAACAAATAAGCTTGAACAGTAATTGTCCATTGTCTATTGATGCATGCATCCTCATAAATCTCTCTCAACCAACTTAAGTGCACATGACCACCCTTGCAATGCCTAGCCTTCATAGCTCAACTACATGCCAACACGGAGAGCTTCAACCAACAAATTTAATAGCCCCAACTGCATCTAATGTAGGGTACATGTAGAATTGGTCGACATTCGGTAGGTACAACGAATTTGACACATCATCCAATGTGATGGTCATCTTCCCAAAAGGTAGATGAAACGAGTTTGTATAAATATCACCTCTCTATAAAGGCAGACATCAATCTTCTGTCTACAGTGTCGTAGCTAGCACAAACATGATCAACTCAAGCAGACAACTCAATCGCAACTTCTATTTGCTCATGTGGTGCTCTCAACTTATTAATTTCTCTACCATGAAAGATCAACTTCAGGTCAACATAATCCTACAACAACCAATGAATTTCACTTCACAATTCTAGTGAAAAAAAATAACACATTCATTTCAATTAATATATGTTAACATTATTACTTACCGCACCCTTTCATAACTATCTAGTCACATGGTCTTTATAACTAACAAATAATGACCTATAGAATGGCTTTCTAGGATAGATTTTATCTTGCATTACATGAGCATCCTTAGCTATATTTTCTTCAATATGATCACCTTCAATAATATTACTAGCACAACTCTGCTTTCTAAGTCTAACATGTAATCATTTATACATGATAAGTCATACATGTGCATAAAATCAATACTTATAACCTTTAAACAACCAAACTTAAAAAAAAAAAAATCACAACTTTCTGGATTTTAAATTTCATAGTATACTTTTAGAAAAACAATTCTATATTGACATTTTGAAATAGGCTTTCCAAAATGATATTACGAAATTATTTTTCTAAAAATATGTTATGAAATTTAAAATCTAGAAACATATTCTAGAATTTGAAAGTCAAAAAGACATTTACATATTATGGAAAGTTCCATATGCAAGTTTCCCAAGTTATCCTTTTCAGAAAGTAAAAAGAAAAACACGAAAGTCCATTATTGAATGATGAACTTCCATTGGAATTTGTAACAACCACCAACCACATAAATCACTAACAACTTGTTTGGAAGGGACGATGGAAAGAAGAGGACGGATCAATTACGCAGAAAGTGAAGAATTTGAGAAATAAGAAAATAATATATTACAAAAATCGAGAAGGAAGTATGCAACAATTCTTTTTTCGTAATGGAATGAAGATTTACAGAGAAAGTGGAGAAGGTACAATAAAATATTAATAAATTTGATAAACTTATAAAATAATAACAATATATTAATAAAAAATATTAATAATAATTTTATAAAATAATAATAAAATAAATTGATTATTAATATATTAATGTTAAAAAATAAAAATAATAATAAAATTATAATAACAAAAATTATAAAATCATAAATAATATTTATAATAATAGAATTTTAAAATAATGAAAAATTAATTATAATAAAATTATAATTATAATAATCAAAATAAATTTATAAAATAATAATATTATTAGCAATAATAATTTAATTTTTATTTTAATTTTAATTTCAAAATAACTTATACTTTTATAATTCCATCAGTTAAAATAATAATAAATTTATTAATCACATTTAATAAATTAATTATATTTAATCTTAAATTAATTTTAATTATAATTTTATCTATTAAAAAATTTATTTTATCAATCACATCTATCAAATCACTCACAAACTTTTATAAATTTTCCTTTCATTTTTTACCATTTTTCTCTTAATCCAAACAACTCAACTTTCTCTACACTTTCACCTCAAATTAACTCAAATTCATTCTTTCAAATCTATCTTCTCTTTCAAACAAAGCTTAATAAAAACCAAAACCGCACACAACTGCAAAATCTCCACCGATGAAACCTCCCTATGTAGCAAATCACTGCACATCTGGAAAACGAGAAAGAGCAAACCATACCTTTCAAATATATTCACTAAGGACATTTTAGACAATTCACTTACCTAATATGGTGTTCAGTGAAAAAAAAAAGAAGTGAAATAGTTTACATTGATTAAAAAAAAAAGAAAAGTAAAAGAAAAAAATGAGTAAAAAGATGGTATATGATTTGATTGATATAATATAATATTTTTTATATTAATATATTTAAAAATTAATTAATAAAATAAAATAATATAAAAAATATAAATTAAAGTTAAAATGAATTTTAAATTAAAAAAATTATTATAAAATTTTCTTAAATAAAAATTATATTTCAAAATAAAAATAAATTAAACAATAAAATATCAGAATTCATATATAATAAATTATGTCTTTATACATTATCAAACTTTTTACGCAAATCCTTTTTGTATAAATCATTTTTGCATAGTGAAAAAAGTATGACTCTTACAAACGTTTTCATTTGTCGTGTTTATAATGTTTCTATTTTTGTTTTTTCTAACTTTCTTCCACTACATTAGCTCTTATAATATTTTTTTAGTGACATTGACATATCCAAATCTAAGTGAATCAGTTGCATATATTATATTAGTATAAAACATAAAATTTTTTTGAAGGTTGATTTGGAATTCATATCATGTTCCTAGTTGGGTTTTTATGTTGTGCTTTCTATCTTTTGTTATATGATTTGTTTTTATTTTTTAATACTTTATATATACTATTTTTTATTGGTATTTCTATATTGTTTTTCTACTATATCTCTAAATTATATCAATTTTAATGTTTTGTATTAAAGTATTTTTAGTATATTAAAATTAGTGTAATTTAGAAGCACATTAAATAGACAAGAAAAAACAGAATACGGACTCTTGAGGAAAGAGACACACTATTATAAACAAACTTCTAATAAATATGTTAAAAGAGAGTTTTAAAAATAGTAATGTATCTTGTCGTTGGTAAAGATGATATAAGTTATATTTTTCAATGTTAAAATCATTATTGTTAATGGAGACTACAATAATAATTTTATCTCCAATTGTCATCGTAACTCACTGAATAATGATGTAATGGTGTAAAGTCATTGTCATTGTGAAACAATGGTGAGGCGGCGAGATTGTAGGAACAAAGTGTAGTGATGGCAGGAGCGACAGTAGGTGCAACATGGAGAGCAGATGTGTTGGCAAGAACAACTGTAGGCACAAATTGGGGAGCAAATATGTTGACAGAGGCTAAAGTAGGAGTTGTGGCATGAGACATGAGCTGAGGCAGCACAAACGGTGATAAAATGAGGGCATGATAATCAATGAGCGATAATGACAACATACTTTGAAGTTCCAGTAGTGGAAGAGAAAAAATGAAAAAGAGAAGAAAATGATGAGTGCACACAAATCTTGTTTTTTATAGTACAAATAAGAGGAACAATGATGGCTTTACAAAAAATCATTATCATTTCTCAATTTTTTAACTTTTAATGACAATTTTAGGTTCAAGCATCATTGTTTCTCAAATATTTGAATTTTGACGACGATCTTAGGTCAACCGTCGGAAAAAAGTTACATTTATTTACAAAACTTCTACTATGTCTTTCTTGTGACAATGACTCCAAAGCTATTGGTAAAGTAGGTTAGACACTAGGGAGATTCAATATCAATAAATTAGCAAACTTGTATAAGACATATGATACCACCTTCAACTTAACCTTAAGTTTATATACTTCTGTATCTTTTCTCCTTATATATTGTTTATTTATTTTTTCAATTTTACTTAATGTAAAAATTTTAACTCATAATTAAATTCCTAACGGATATTTTAGCATATTGTAATTGTTCTAGTGCTTAGGGTAGTTTGTTTCTTTCTTTCAATGTTCCATGACACCCTTAACGTTAAGAAGGTTAAGTTAAATTAGTACAAAACTAGTACACTACTTAAATTCTATTTCCTAAAACTAATAGTTGTTTTTATGTTATCATTCAAGATAATGACAGGGAGAATTTTTTGAAAATTAATATAGAACCTAATTATATTGCAACTTGGTTGAAAGCATACAAGGTGATGCTCATTTCAATTAGTAACGTATATGTTTTATTTGTTTTAATTTAGTAGGATTTTAAGTTTAAGTAGGTAAGAGTTTTAGTAATATCTTTAGTTTTAAAATTTTAAAATAATTATATATTTTTTTATTTAGCATTATTTTCTTAAGTTGCTCTTATACATTTCAGTACCATAAGATTTTCTTAGGTATTAGATGCTATAAATTGAATTTTCTTAGGCATTAGATGCTATAAATTGATAATATTATTTCTTTAAAAGACAATGGACAATTCTCTCCTACCTTATGGAGCATGTTGCCTTTACATTTTGATACTTAAAAAATAAAAAAGGCTAACATTTTTTTAAGAATGATTTTTTTGAACTATGTAATGGAATATATTCATCATATGTTATATCTTTTCATTTAACAGGCAAAAAAGAACTTAAGTGAATTGAAACACCCACAATACTGTACTAGAAAAGAATAGGGGACTTTCAAACAAAGCTTTCAAATAAAAATTTCAAACAAAGCTAGTAAAAATTTCAAACAAAATTAACAAAAATTTCGAACAAAACTAATTTGGGATACCATATTTAAGAAATAATATTCAAATTTACATAACTTGAAATAATGTTGAAGATATTTAACCAAAGATAAGGATTAAGAAAATGGACAGCTATAAACCAATATAAAAGATACTTAAAAAATATAAGATTCGATATA
>Ga0209489_110680_pt1 | contig 10121 bp, 3 predicted proteins | sample SiratrowhiteBW_FD_187527 | JGI IMG/M metagenome (GOLD analysis project Ga0209489, IMG submission 187527) | Root nodule microbial communities of legume samples collected from California, USA - Siratro white BW (SPAdes) (version 2) | ecosystem: Host-associated > Plants > Roots > Nodule | place: USA...
ATATATATATATATATATATATATATATATATATATATATATATATATATATATATATATATATATATTTAGTTTCATATTCAAAACCTTTCATTTAATAGATTTATATACATTGTCAAAAACAATCAAAACATTCATAAACTATAATCTATAAAATCTTTCAATTTTTTTGTTTATAAGAAAATTTTCACTTTTATGTTTCAAAACTTTAATTATTAATTTCCATAAATTTTCATATTTAAATTTTATTAAATATGTCATTTTTAAATAAAATAAAAGAGTTAAAAGTCACCTAATGTAAATGTCATTTATTAAAAAATGTCTTATAACACCATTTTTAGTTTTTTTTTTTCTGTGATCATATAAAGAACTAATATAGTAAGTAACTTACTATAGTTTAATGTAATTTTTAATTAGTTCATCTTTTTTATTCTCTTATATGATTCTGCTGAGTAGAAGACAATAGAAGTTTTGGTGGCAATCCTAAAGAAATATAGTTTTTCTATTGACTTTTGTTAGATATGACATGTATAATATATTTTGGTTAAATGTATTTATATGTATAATAAATCTATTTTTGTAAGTTGGGGGTGGATAAATCACTTGTGCTATATATAATAATAATAATAATAATAATAATAATAATAATAATAATAATAGAAATATATACTTTCTATCTAGTATATTCAGAGGGTGTTACATAAAGCTTAACTAACATAAGATTACAAAGGATGAATTCTTCTTTTGGTGAATTTAAAATTATTCATGGCTTCAAAGCTAATATTCCATATTATATCATATGATGAAAAGGAATAAACAGTTAAAATAAAGGAATAAACAGTTAAAAGAAATATTTGAGTTCACTAGTTCTTCAAAATTTTAAAGAACTAGTATCATGAGAATGAATAAAATGGTTAAAGACAATATAGAAATAAAAAAATTAAATAAAACTATTTGAAAATGAAAACATAAACAAAGATCAAACAAAAAAATACAATGCTGACAAATATGAACTAATATGAAGAGTTGGAATGTTTGCATTTATTAGGTTGAACAGCAACACTCAGTGTTATTGTTGAGATTTATCTTTAAGATAAAAGGAAAATCTGACTATCTTAAGATAAAAGGGAAATCTGATTATCATGATAGATTATCCATCAACAGCTATTATCATGCTATAATCACAGTTCATGATTGCTATGCTATTAAATATCATCATAAGCATAAGACACTCAAGATTATCTCAAAAAATATGAATTTCTCTTGGTATATTTAACATTTCCATTACTAACAAATGAAGGAAAACAACAGGAGAGAAATGAAAAAGGAAAATTGAAAACCCCCCATCACTTCTTCTTCCCTGCTTTTCCTTCCTTTCTCCTCACAATTTCATCAGCATATTTGACACCCTTTCCTTTGTATGGTTCTGGGGGTCTCCATTTCCTAATAGAAGCAGCAAACTGGCCAACCTCAGATTTGTCAAACCCACTAACTGTGATTCTGGTGTTTTCTTCCACCTTCACTTTGAGGCCAACAGGGATTTCCATCTTAACAGGATGAGAAAATCCAAGATTCAGCACCACTTCGTTTCCTTCTACCATAGCACGATAACCGACACCAACAAGTTGAAGCTTCTTTTCAAAACCTTCAGATACTCCAACAACCAGGTTGTTTGTAAGTGTCCTGTAACATTTGAGTCAAGTATGAATATATGAAGAAATAAATATAACTAGGATTCATATTTAAGCTACCCAGGTTAAAACTGTGATTCTACTCATATAAGAAAAACTTTCATACTTTAACTGGAACAACTAGCATCAATAATAGCATTATGCCAAGCTAAGTGATAACAGCAATTAATTTCCCCCAACAACAAACAAAAGGTACGTATCTGCAAAATGTATTGCAGAAATTTGAATGATGTTTTGAATACTATTCACAAATCCAGGTACGAGTCTAACTAAAATCCTTTGGGACACTACTATATGTCAAGTTCAATAATAAGAAATAACCAATCTATGATCTACCAAGGACTAATTCTAAAAGTTAATTGCAGTGAGAGTGAGATCAGTGTTTCTCAAGGCCAGTTATGAAAAGCTGCAAATAACACAAGCTTTTCATTGAACTACAAGCTAGGTGAGAAAGAGGAGGGAGTGGTGGGAAGAGTAAGGGAACCATCAAAATGGAAGTTTTCAACAAATAATCAGAATATTCTCTGAATTCATTGACATTGAATATTGTAATCAGAATATTCCTTTTAAGTTGTATCAAGTGCAAAGTTCATTCCAGGATTTGAATCAATGGCATTCAGGTCACAGGGCCAGCCAAAATACTTATCGTGCATCAATGTTTGCCCTTGCACTACAACATTCTAATTAGAATCAAATAATGGTTTCATAAAAAAACAAAATAAGTTATCAAAGATATATTCAAGATCTCAAAATCCCCAAATAATATAATCACCATGAACCACTAAATATCATGATTAAAGAAAACATTTCCTAACTGACAAGTAATCCATTCTGTCTCACCACTTTCCAGTCTTATCTTTCAAGCAATTAACACACTACTAACTACCAACGTCTAGCTCAAATAATTTATTGCCATGGCTAATCACAAAGCAAGAACAAATGAGCAGTAGGTTATAAATTTACTACTATGATTATGCCACAAACATCGGTGCATTATACAATGGACATTCGAAGTAACATATCCTATTTCCTATAAACAAATCAAAGCTTGTTTTTCTTCTTTTTTTTCCATTTTCATCTCAGTGTGTTTAGAAAATAGTTTTGAAATAATGAGACAAGAGTGCAAAGGTAATTAGCATGTATTAAGACAAAATGAAAATTTAATACTTCCAAATCCTAATTTAGAAAAGAGGTCAGTAATATGAAGTACCTAAAAAGTCCATGCATTTGATTGGCTCTTCTGGTTTCAACTGCCTTTTTAACCCTTAGAGTACCTGACTCTTCCCTCTCAACCAACACTTCTCGAGGATAAGTTAATGCAAGTTCTCCCAAAGGACCTTTCACTTGTATATCCTGTCCTTCCAAATTGACTGTAACATTGGATGGCACAGTAATTCGTTGCTTTCCGATTCGTGATTCCTTACATTCTACAGTCTTTCTAACGAAACCAACTTGAACACCAGGAACACTAGAAACTCTGAGCTTATTTGTCTCACCCACAAAAACAGACTTCAAATTGCTGAAATAAGACAGCAAACAACTAGTGAGATTTCTTAGTCCTATATAACATTTACTGATTTAAAGGAGCTTTTCATCACCCAAGAATTATATCAATCGCATGAACAAATTACAAGAAGAATAGATAAAAACAAGAGTTCTTTAAATAGACACAAGGCCAATTTAATTCGACATTTCCCTAAAATTTAGAAGTTATTTTCCACTTCATAGCCTTGTAGTCAACATCAAAATGCACAGTAAAATGCAACATCCAACTTGAACATGACGCATGCTTCACATCAACATGTTCGTATAAAAGCAATCAATGAAGTGGGCACAAACAATAATCTCTCAAAATTGTATCTGTTAACAGTAGAATCATGAATACAATTACACTACCAACTAATGATTTCACCAAGAACTCCCTCTGCACATGTAGCTAGCGATGTAAAATAGCACACTCATAATCATTATTCATCACATACTTACAGTCCCACTAACAAGCATTTCATCAAATACCCTCAAAGCAAAACCCACTTCATTGAATTCCAAGTTAAGATTCACAACATTATTATCATTGTTATCATTATCCACGAGCAAATCATCTTGAAGACCAGATTCTACCAAAGACCCACAATTACTTGAGCCATCACATAATTCTTTGGACCCAATTGAGACTCGAGGCACTGAGCCATTCAAGTGGAAGAAAACTACATTCACATGGTGAAACAGTGAGAGTTTAGAAGAGTGGTGTTTCTCAAAGTTTAAAACTTTGTATGCTTCTACGATAAAGGAGCTAAATCCCGTAAAGGGTGATTTTTTTTTCTTCCGTGAAATGTAATACTTGATAACCATATAACCGATATTGAACATTGCAATGTAAAACTGAAAGTGCTCCAAAAAAGAAGGAATTGAGAGAGGGAGGTAGCATAAGTGAAGCAAAGAAGAGAAAGAGAGAGTGAGAATCTTTACCTGATACGAAAAGAGGAAGTAACTGAGGAAGCCATTGTTACACCTTCCAAGGTTGTTCCACCAGGAACTGAAGAAAAAGCCTTATCCAATGAAATATTGTATTTTTATTTATTTATTTATTTATAATGAAAGAGTGATTTCTAATTTGATATAACCTGTGGTCCAAATGTTGATGAGGTAACTCGGCCTTTGATTATACTTGTTCATGAATTCTTCCTGCACCTCCATATTTTCGTCCGGCAACCTCCATATTGCTTTTAAAAAACTATTACACCCTTGGTTTAAAATTACAAAAGTAATTAGTATCCTCCACTTCCTTCACTTTTATTCATTGTATTCGTTTCAAGGTTCATCGTGTTTACCACTGTTGTCGTCGTTGTTGTTGATTTAGATCCGTCATTGTCCATTCAAGTATTTTGTTTCTTACATTAGGTTCTTTGATATGTGAAAGTCGGGTGTAGAAGCTCTATATTGCATTTAAGGAGGCTGACGAGCATTCTTATTTTGTTAAAATCTACAATTAAAACTTTAAAAAAGTTGTGGATAAGTGATTATTGATGTTTTTGAGGAATTTTGAATAGTATTATAGATTTGAGTAGCTAATTTTTAATTTAAGTGGTCATCACAAATTGCAACGTGAAGAGTTTGATTTTTATAAACCGGATGACACTCCTAAGATTTTTGTTGGTATTTCTAAGATTCAGTATTTTCAATCTTTTGCTGATAAGGTGAAAAATAAACTAGCTACTTTGAAGGGTAAAAGTTTAAGCATGATGGAGAGGATCCACATAAGTAATTTGGTGGTCTCTAGTTTTACAGCTACAGTTTTCAAATTTGATTAGAAACTTTGTTTTGTTTAGATAGTAAATATTAACAAGTCTCGTTTGGTTAATGTTAATTTGGAATCCTATTTGCAGTTCTAAGTTAGATGAGGGGTTGTAAGCTCTTACAGGTGAAAAATAAAGTTTATCTGCTTCAACTGACACGTAATTTTATTTTAATTATTTTTTTCTTCTTTAAACAATATTTCAATAATTAGATATATTTATCTTTTCTTAAACAATATGCCTTTGCTTATGAAGGCGAAAGTCATATGAAATAAATAATCTTTTTCAAATTAATGATGTTAACATGAGAGAGTTGTGTTTTTAGACTATCTTCTAGGCAAATAAAAATAACATACATTTATAGTCATTTATATATAGAGAGAATAAATACATAAATATTTGTGTGATGCAAAATTAAAATAAATCTTTGTACATCATGTACACTTAATTATTTTCAGCATGATAGTTGAAATTTCCCTCCTGAAATTTTTCTTTAAATTTTGAATTTTAAAATTAAATATTTAAATAATAATAACAATCATTATTATTATAGTACTTACTATATTATATTATATTAGTGACTTATTCTTTTTAAAGATTCATGCATTTGTAATTATTGTGAAATTTTATCTCATATCTGATGTAGATGTTATTAAAAATTATGTATATGTATGAATAATATATCATAATAAAAACTTTTACTAAAGTATGCATAGGAACATATTCATTTATAAATTATTTTATTTGATATATTTTACCAAATGTAATTGGAGATATTTCTTTTAAAGAATCATTAGTTCAAGTCATCGACTTAACTTCCAGTAAAATATAACTTATATATAGTTTGGTCATCAACCATTCAGTCTAAAATAAATTATTAATTCATTGATTTTAATAATTTCATAACAAGATTAGCAACTTTCGTACAACCAATCATTGTTAGAAACTGCAACAGTAACCCAATCAAACAATCCAAATATCAAAGGATAGGTGTTTTGAAATTCCACCCTTAAAATTGAAACCTAGCATTTGGGAACTATGAACTTACCTCATTCAAGTCAAATTGTTCTCCAAAAAATCCATAAGCTACCATCTTACAATCACAAACGGCTAAATTAGACCAAACAATAATGAATTAATTTCTTCATTTAGCCCAGAATCAAAACTGTCTGTACATTTGAAGGGAAAAAGAATTATGTAAAGGGAAAAATGTACATCTAAATTTGAAAGGAAAAATAATTATGTACATCTAAATTCGAAGGGAAAAAGAATTATCCGAGCCACGCAAATCGCAGCACCAGAAGCTCAGGAATTCTCTTCAACATTGAAGCGAGAAACACGTCTCTGATATCTGATCACTTCTCTTTTCTACAGAACCTCGTGAGCCTTTCCATAATACCTGTTAATGAATGGACACTGCAAACACAGATAATGGTATTTCCGTAAATAATGAGGACAAGGAGAATAAATTTAATCAAGAAATCCAACAACGTGCAATATATTCACTGTCAGCTCCTATCCTGTCCAGAATTGTCTTGTCTTATTGACCATGATGAATATATCCCACACATAGTTACGTTCTTCACTAATCATATCAGATTAATAGAGATATTTATTCAGTGAAGAAAATGGATACAGCAATAAATAAGTTGTCATTTTCAATTTATCTACCCTCCAATAAATTGTAAGAAGTACCAAATTATTTTTCTACCGAAACCCAATCATAACAACCTATTCAATAGTGGGTTAAGTTGGATTGGGTAAATGGGTACCCAAGAAAAAAATTGCAAATTAAAAAATATCCTTTTCCTTTACAATGCATTTTTCTATTTTGAATATTTATATTGTATTTGATTAAGTGATGCATTAGAAGTAATTATATCAAAACTTAAACTAAAAAAAAAGGAAGCAAAGATAAGAAGACGAAGAGCATCTTTATTGAGTGTTCAAAAGTCATTTTCCTAAGTTTAAGAGTTTGTTTTTTAAGACATTTGCAGTTGGAGTTCGCTTTAGGCACTAATTCAGCTATAAAAACTTCTTACAAATAAAAAAAAAAAAAAATATCTTCACTTTTACAAAAACTGGATATTATAAAGAAATTTGAGTGTATGACGACTTTATCGGTGGAGTAAAAAATGGAGCTCTTAAATATTAACTCTCCATTAAAGATGTAACAAGAAATGTTTGGGCAAGAAGACTAGGACAAGAAAGGAAGAAAAAATGGTGTTTAAAGTGAGATTTTTCTGAATTTTTTTATTTTATAAAACATGCAAATAAAAAATTAAAAAATATATTATATAATGGATGGGTTGGATTCAAAACCAAAACCTAATATCCAACCCAATGAACAATGGCTTCGTTTTGATTGGGTTGGATCAGTTTAGGTTCATGGTACCATAACACCCCTAACTATAGGTATTATCAATTTTCAGAGAATAAACTAATACCACAAGATCAAATAACATATTCCCAGCATGAATAGAAATAGAAAAAAAAAATGTAACAATAGAGCTGCTACTTTGACAAAAAGATTAGGCAAAAATTGGCCTCTCGTTTGGCGTAAAGCAGACTTGTAAAGCAGACTTTTAAAGGGGTTTTCCGTAACTGATACAAACATGTGTGCAGGCACCCCTCCCCATCAATGTATTAGAAGTCTTAAATGTTCCACTATAGGAATTACCCGTTTTCGGATAACAAGCTAATACCATAAGATAAATAAGACATTAGCAGCAAAAATACAAATAAATGTAACAGTAGAGCAGATACTTTGAAATAAGATCAGGAAATGTGCTTCTAGATTGGTGTAAAGAACGTGATTTTTTAAAGGGGTTTCCCTAAATGATAACTTGAAGCTTGAGTACCCTTAATTCATCAATGTTATTTTTTTCTGTTTTTATCTTTTTTTTTTATTAGTATTTTATGCCCCTAACAATCAGAATTCTATTCTTGACGAATATATGCTTTTAACAAAAAGATAAAAAAAAAAAATTATAATAGAATGCCAGAAGACCCACCTTCCAATTTGATACATCTGGAGATTGTGGAGATTGAACAGGGTAGAACTTGTAAAATCTCATATTCTCAAATGCAAATTTGGTTTCCTCGCTCATTTCTTTAATGGCTCTTTTCCGAGCCTCCCTTGCCTAAAAGAGGAAAAATAGGTAAAAAGGGCAGAAAGCGTAAAATGAAAAACATTATATCTAGACCCAAGATACCTGTCTATTAGCTTTCTTTGCTTCACGAACCTTTTCCTTGACAAACTCCTAAAAAAATAGGAAGACGTATCAACCTAACTTGTTACTTAAAAAATCCAGAAATTATGAATTAACTAAATGCCTTCTATTATTTAGTACCTTGAATGCATCCTTTCGATCTTCTGATAACTCCTCCTCCTCCACAAGTTTATCAGTAAACTCCTGTAAAAAAAATTATCCACTTTCATTTTTTGTTTTCACTTTTAACAAAAGTGCTGCCGCCTTACTTTCACCTATTTCTTGTTTTCAAATATTTGTATGTGAAACGATTACTATTTCCTACTCCCAAAGATTTGCATGAGATTGTTTTCAGAATTTCTTACACAAATATTTGAAAAAAGGAAGCCAAAAACACTACAGTAACATTTTCATAATTAACATTAAAAAACATGAAAGCAAAATATTTTCTCATACCAAATGGTCCCTTAATTTTCCAGCATAATAATGTCAAGCTCCATGAAACTTGGCTATTATAGGATTTTCAGTGGTAAAAGAATAAAGAACTATGAATTTGATTATAAAAGTGCAACTGCTAGATGGGGCTTAATCTGACATGTTCCAATCTACACATAACAAGTGAATTCCTTACCTCAAGTTCATCTAATTCCCAATCAAATTCACAGAAGACCTGCATAAAAGCAATACATAAGTAAACGCATAGAAATAGAAAATTAAATACGGCAAGAACCTGCCTATCTTTTACGAAAATATTATTTCGAAAGGTAATATCGCAAACAATCCAAACACAGCTGATTCACTAGGAAAATGTAATTACCGGCTTTGGCTCAGCAGGAAATATTATTGGAACTTCAGTGCTCTGTTCAAGTTCATCTTCCTTAAATGGCTGATAGAAATCTGCAGAAAGAAAACCGGTCAATAAAGAGCTATCCTAATAGGAACATTAACACTATCTGTTAAAGAATCATTATGCCTTGAGCAAAACGAAGGACCAATATGTGATCAGCAGAAAAATAGCATTGTCTACAAGTCTCCACTCTCAGTTATTTAATAAAATTTCATCATCTTCCTCCTATTAAATAGAGGTAGAATTGGTATACATAATATACTCATAAAAACATTTTAATATTCTAAAGCCGATAGACTTACAAGGCAAGCAGTATTCATATTTTTTTAACCTCTCCACCTTCAGGTGTTTTAAAGCACACCTGCACAACAGATTATAACATGGTTAAGATGACTAATTCATATCAATATAAGCTACATCAAGGTCAACTGGAAGAGATTACATGAGTAAAAATCATCAAATGAAAATGACAACCACAACAGTAGATCCCTTCATCAAGTTGCGTTATGAGATGAACTGTCAAATATTCAGTCTTCACCAATTAAGTTCTTACAGATCCACAAACTCATTTATTTTGTAAGACACACGTTCCAGATGTCACCCAGCAAAGATAAGGAGGCACAGTAAATATTCATAAATTTTTAAAATAACTATAATTTAAATGCTACATATTTTGAGAGGACTGTGGACTGAAGGCCTGAACCCAGAGTAATTGAAAAGATTTTCCAAAATTGAGACAGTAAAGAATACCTAAGCAAGTCACCAACAGGAGGGTAAAAACAGAAAAACATGTAGAAAGTTTAAGACTTCTTACATTACTTGAAAAAACTACTGTATTTAGCAGCATGCAGATACAGGAAAAGAATATGATGCAACGACCAGACAAATTTTAACACGATAGGCTTATAGCTTAACAAAATCTACCTTGAGAAGTGAATGGTGACTATGAAAATAACTAGAGAAAAGTCAAAGCACAATAACAAGATTAATTAAGCTGGATACCTATAAAAGTCAAAATCTATATTTGTCCAAGAACAACCCATTTAGAAGATCAGAAACAAGCAGTAGAATATAA
>Ga0209489_110686_pt1 | contig 10109 bp, 5 predicted proteins | sample SiratrowhiteBW_FD_187527 | JGI IMG/M metagenome (GOLD analysis project Ga0209489, IMG submission 187527) | Root nodule microbial communities of legume samples collected from California, USA - Siratro white BW (SPAdes) (version 2) | ecosystem: Host-associated > Plants > Roots > Nodule | place: USA...
GATTTTAAAGCAAAAGATTTCTCATGATTCAAAAGAACAAATTGTCAGATATCATTCTGGAATCTGGCATGCATCACAACAAAAATATTCTACCATTAAAAAAGAAATTCTTTCAATAGTTTTATGTTTACAAAAATTTCAAGATGATTTATTCAATAAAAAGTTTTTTATTAGAACTGATTGCAAAGCTGCACCAAGTGTTTTAACAAAAGATGTTCAAAACTTGGTTTCAAAGCATATTTTCGCTAGATGGCAAGCATTATTATCATGTTTTGATTTTGAAATTGAACACATTAAAGGAGAAAAAAAATTCTCTTCCTGACTTTCTAACTAGAGAATTCTTACAGGCATCAGAATGAGTGGAACACCAAAATCTAAAGACCAATATGGCCCCCCACTGGGGACATATAAAATAAATACTCAACATGATTCTCTCTCAGAGAAAAATAAAGCTTTATCATCAATATCATTAAGACCCCAGACACCCTCATCCAATATTACTTTAGCTAATGTAGTCAGGACACCTACTCCATCAATAGCCACCTCTACAAAAAAGTATACTCCATTACAGTATACAAATATCCTTGTAGGACCCAAAGATTTTATGACCAAACCATCTCAATTAGTATCTCCATCCATTAACCCAGAACCACCTAGACCTCCAACCTTCATGGATGAATACCTAATTAAACCAGACATTCTACCCATCATAACCTTAGAAAAAGAATGGATTAAAGAAAATCCTACCAAAACAGCAGAAGACCTATTTCCCAGTACCTTCCATTATCCTCTTCAAAATGTGCTTAAAAACAGAACCTTTTATGAATTTATTCTTATAGATACTGATTCAGCTGAAATATCTCATACCTCAGATAAAGAAGGAACCATTATATATTCTAAAATAAAAATCCTACGTATCATGACCCCTCAAGAATGGAACCAACCCTTACATAGCACCAAAACCTTTTCCAGACAATTTACTCCTTAGTACTATTCATACTTTGATTACATGGAAGCATGGAATAATGTCCTTTATCTTATTCCAGAAAAACATTCATGGTTTATCTGGTTTAAGAAAGGAATTTCATTAAAATTTCCAAAATGGTTTATTAAGTGGTTTAGAGATTTTGGACCGTTACCATCATTACTCCCACAGAAAGTAATAGAAGTATATAACTATTTCCGGGAACATTCTTCATTTGTACCTGGATATAGATTAATATCTTTTGTTGCCTCCTAGTCCATAACATGGATATTAGCTTGGGATTATAGCATAACCAACTTATATGAAGAAGAGGACATAAAGTTATTATCAAGAAGATTAAGAATAAAATGGTGGAAAAAGTTCAATAATGACGTAGTCAGCATCACCAAAGTTCAAGATTGGTTAAAATATCATTCAAAGAATAATAAAAATAGTAATAATAATAATAATAATAATAAAAACAAAAATAATAATATCAATAATAATAATTATTATAATAATTATAAGAAGAATAATTATAATTATAACAATATCAATAATAATAATAACAAATTAATAATAACAATAATAGTTTTAATAATATCAATAATAATATTGTTAATAATAATAATATTAATAAATGTAATTATAATAATATCAATAATAAGAAGAATAATATTAATAGTAATTGTAATTGTAATAATAAGTATAAAAATAATTGAAATATGATAGAAAAGTTGCTTTGATCTAATTGTCTTTTATTATTTATTTATGATTAACTATTATGATTGTATTATTTACTTTTGAGTATATGTAAAATGTATGTATAGGTTTGTGGGTTATACTTAGGAAATTATTATAATGATAGTTTATGTTTATTTTGTTGATGAATGTACATAGACATGTAATATTTATGAAACTGTTACAATTATTTCTATATTTTTTTTATCATGTGAATAAATTTCGATAACTAATAACATTTTTCTAACAATTTTATAAATATAATTTATCATAATTTTAAATTTTCAAATTTTGAATTATTAAATGATGTTTTAAAATAAATATATTAATGATTCTAAACCCCAAAATACAGGAAATAAAAGGAAGTTTATATTCACATATTTTAGTTACAGCCATTATAATTTAGTTTAACAAGAACTTATAACTTATGTTAAAATTTCATTCATGATAATGTGATGAAGAATAAGGTAAAAGATAAGTAGGGGTGAGAAAACAATCCATTTATCTCTTATTCATTTGGCCCATCTATAAGTAAATTAATCCTTATAAAAAAATTATTAAATTAAATTAAAATTATATATTTTATTTTATAGATGTTCAATGATTCATTATTAATTTTTCAAAATTCAATAGTTTTTTTTTCACTAGTAGTTAATGGAAGAAAATTAATTCAATCCCAATTTTTATATAATTAACTGTGAAAATTTGTTAATAGATGAATTTGATTGAATTTTTATTGAACGAAAATGGGATCAAATTTTTAATGAATCAAAATGAATTAATGGATTACTTTATCTGGTCAATGTCAAATTTATCCAAATTATTTTGTCTAGGTCATTATAATTTAAAATTACAATTTAAAACTAAAAATTATTTCCTTTATCACAAGAGAACACACTATTTTAATTATAAAAAATTCTATCTGTTCATAAATTATATCCCTTTAACATTCATTTTATTCAATAAAATATTATATACTAATAAAATATTGATTTATTTCAATGTCAAATAATTATATTTTAATGTGGGTTAAAATATCAACACCTTTTAATCATAATGAATAACATTCACTTGTACCACTATTATAAAGAAAAGAAAAAAAAAAAGACAACAAAAATTAAAATTATCTTTCTCTTTACTTAGGTTAACAAATTTTCAACAATGTTAACCTCAAAAAACAAAATGACTTATTTTTAAATCAGGAAACTTAAAAACACATTTTATATTTGGAGACTAAAGAAATATTTTTAAATTCAGAGGACTACTAAAATTATATTTTCAATTTTATAATTGATAGACTAAAAGATCACTTTTAGATTAAGAGGTTAAAATAAAATTTAAACCAAATTTAAAGGACTAAAAATTTTATTATTTATTTTGCCTTCTAGAATATTTCTAAGCTATAATTATACAGGTAATCCTTTCCTTTATAAGGGTCAATATTTCTATGAAATAATAATCAATGTCATCAAAATTCTACTTACAGGTTGACTTATATTACCAAGTGAATACACATTTGTAGATTTACAGTACAAGAAGTTTGCAGCAGCCTGCTACATTCTGAACATCAACCACCATGCACTTACTGTTCCACCAAGAAAAATAAAACATAGTGAGAAATTAAATTGCTACCGAGTGTTAAAAAGGGACATTGTGTGGAAATAAAAGTTGATGGCTCGTCATTTGCAAAAACCATCATCCTGGTATACTTATCATTCCCTAAACCGAGTGGGAATGCTCCAAAATACTTGAGCATTTATAGTCATACACTTGTTTTCTCTCCCATTCCACTTTAACCCTATTGTATTCCAGCACCTTATTTTCCTATCCAATTACTCGCAAGTTATTGCCTTTCTTTCATCTCATCGTTTGTAGAGATATCTCATATATTTTTGTTTTCTTTCTTATTATTATTGTCTGAAATTTCACATCGAATAATGATATAATGATATAATATATAAATAAATAAAATACAAACATTACTTTTTAAACTGATTTGTAAAAGTAAATTAGATTTTAAATTTATTTTTAATGTGATATCAAAATTTATTGTTGTCTATTCCGTTATTTGATATCAAATAATCTTCTATTCCGAGAAATTCAAGATATTTATTCTTTAATGTGAGACCCTCTCGCAAATATTAGATTAGACTAAAAATTTCTCTCTCTCTCCCTATATATATATATATATATATATATATAAAAGATAAGTAAACTGTAAACCTAACTTTACAAACTTCAATTTACAAATTTGGTTGTGCAAAACTTAAATCCAACTCAGTGACTTCCATTATCTAGGATGAGATAAACATTCATATTACAGAGAAATGTAATGATATTTCTTTTGAAAGGAATGCTGACTTTCATATTTTGATTTTCTTTTCTAAATATACGGTATTATCATGGATAAGCTTATATAAACTTGTCTATATCCATTTAAGAAAAACTTCTAAATTTATAATTTTATTTTATAAGTTAAATACTTGATTTGGGAAAAGTTAATGTAAAATGTTTTCTACTTTTTATATAAATTAGTTCTAACTTTTTTGAAAATAAATGTCTTATTTCTTATTTTCATTTTCTTCTTATTTTTTACCCCTTTAAAAATACTGATGTATAAATTTACCCAAATTACCTATACCACATCTACAAACATCCTATCACTTATACAAATAGATTAATAAACTTCATACATTAACAGACCTTTTAGTCTTTCCTCTTATTGTCCAAATTTGAATTTAGTTTCCCTATTTTTATATTGTTCGAATTTGTTTATCTAACTATTTCTATTTATGTAATTTTTGTTCATCCCATCCCATAACACTGTATTTTTAACATAAAAGCTAAGTGTAATAATATGTCACGTCAACATAGACGTAACGATGTGATAGTCTTACACAGTGTCAAGTTAACATTCCCATTAAATATTAGATGTTGAATTATTAGATGAACCAAAAATTGCATATTTAAAATAGTTAGTGGGATTTGAATTTTAACTATAGTTATAATACTAAACATTTAATTAAGCCTACAAATCATTTTTAGCCATATTACCGATATAGATGAAGAGCAGAAAAGTAAAGCAGAAATCAGAGTTTAAAGAGATTAGCTTCGAAGAACCTTGAGGTGCTGAGCACTATGAACAAAATCCATGCACACACTGCTAGACACTTTGTTCTATTGCTTTGATCTGAACTCCACGTTTCAAAAGGGATTTATAAGCTGGAGTTCTTGACCATTCATCAATTTCACTAGCACGTAGAACAGGCAGAGGATGTGACAGTTGCCTTGTTTGTGCATTCCTAGTCAGCAGCCAGAAGTTTAGCTTCTGAATGGAAAAAAAAAAAAAAAAAAATCCCAACATAATTTTCCAGTGCCCAAAACAAATTCAAGACGCTACAAACCTTATGTACCACCCAACTGGGCTGGAAGCAGCTTTTTCATAAGAGCGGGCTTGCTCCAGGAATGCATCCACATTTAGTTGATCAGCCATAGATGGACATCCCCCAGCTAATTTCATGAGGACAGAGATGACGACCTCTTGTGGGGTTGGGGAATGAAACATTTATAATTCAGTATTGCAATCAATATACAATAATAACCAATCTGCAGGTATCAGCATAATAGCATACCTTAGGGTCTTGAGAAACAAGAAGGGCTGCTCGATCACAAGTCAACTCAGCTGCCCGAAGCCATCGGAAAAGCTGCTCTTCCAAAGTTCGAGCTATCATACCACCAATGCCTACAACAAATGGCAATAGTTATGAATTATTGAGTTGAACAAAGAATGAAAAAACTTCATGTTCTCATCAATGTAAGAACAAGAGCTGCAATCCACTGTCAAAATAAGCTACCATTTCAAAGCTAAAAGGAAAAAGGTTCGAAAATATTGCATTATGACCAAGTCTTGAAGGTTGTTATACTCAACTAGTCATAAGAGTGACACGGATTTTATTCCCAGTTCTATTTAGTCGGAGTAAGAGAAAAAATGTTTCTCCAACTTTTGTCATTCAATATAGTTAACTACTTTACCATAGTGTATAACTTATCCATTTGTGGGTATTAATACGTCTATGAACACAAAATGCTCTATGTAACCTACCAGGTACAGTATAGGCTCCAAGGGTTAGAATATTTGCGTAGGTAAGCCACACACCATGATCACATTTTAGATGACCTAGCTCATGAGCCAAAACAGCCTGTTAAAGTGAAGTGATCACAAGTTAATAAATTTGGAACCAGAACAATGCACAGAATAGATAAAGATCACAATAATAAATTTTGTTGGTTTTGAGCAGGGAGATGGGAGCACTTCCGTGGATACTAAACTGGTTAAGAAGTTGGGTTGAAAACTAAAAAACTGTAACAAAGAAACAAATTATAACCTGCAACTCTGCTTTTGTAAGGAGCTCCACAAGGCTAGTATGAATGACTACGAAAGGTCGTTTACCACTTATAGCTAATGTATATGCATTTGGCACTGGACTTTGACGAACATACAGATCAGGGGCATCAACATTTAATATTTCTGCCGCTTCGAACATTAGATGGTAAAGATCAGGAAGCTGACAAAACAAGAGGAAAAGTTTATTCACTTATTTGAGGTAACACTAGATGGTAACAAGTCAGCAGGAAACTAAATGCATAGTATTTGCAGATTCATGTTGCATATAGAATACAAACATAAAATCATATTACCATTATTGAGTTGCAGACAGAAACATTGACTAACTACATGTAATTAAAAGTAATTATATCACACAGCTCAACTGAGTGGAAATAAAAATGTGAAGGGCGGATCATATATTTAATCAGAACCAACATGGATAAGTTGGACAAGTTAATTTACCCATCAGTCAAGAAGGGTATCACAGACCCCCATGCACATTCATATATATAAGTACACAAATCAACAGAATGCACTCTGACAGTCTGCTCTTCATTTGTGAGGAATAAAATAAATTAAAGTGGAATTCACACCGATAATTATAGAGCTTTTCCAACATGCATTGTTTTTTCAATGGATATACATTTCTGAAGTTCAAATATGTCTATGCATTCACAACTGTATCATAACAGTATTTTCTTCCTTTTGCAAGTAGTAACAGTGAATTACAACAAAACCCTTAATTTCCACAAATAGGCAAGGACTATCCCATGCAGGAAAAGCTTATCTATTATATTGAGCAGTCCTATAATGTCCTTTGCAGGTGCTTGTTGAAGTATATTGTATTTTTAATTAGTGTAAAGGTTACCTGATTTTTAGAAACAAGGACAGATGTTCCGATGTTCTCAAGGAGCATAACCTGCTCAGCTACAGTGCCTGCAATTCATTATAAGGGAACCATGTCATACAACAACCTCGTCAGTCGACAGTGTAATATTATTCAAACATATTACTGTAAGGCACTTCGTTAACAAAAACCATATGTCAGAAACATGGACCTACTACAATAATAACTATTTCACCATTGGTATCTGAAAGCATCTATACACTTACGAAAATTTTTAATTAGTATAGTTGTGGTGTTTTGTGCCTCAAAAATCCAGTTGAACATCATTGATCATCATATAAAAGCGGACAAATTCACTATTTATATGGAAAAGAATAACCAAGCCACAACCATGCAGACAATATGGTGAATAGATGTGGCTACCCTGTATAATAAAACCATTCATGGGGCTCTTATTCTAACTATATATTACTTACCGCTGATTGTTAGGTATTCTACAAAACGTATACATAATGCCTAGCTGTGTGGGTAAAAAGACATGTGACTTTTTTACCAACTTAAATAATTTCAGATACTAGCATAAATTATGTGAAGTATTGCATGGAAAAATTTGAGGGGTATGAGTCTTAGAGATTCTTGTCTATCAAGGGCACGTTTGTTGAACATGTGCGAATGGAACCCAATAAGACAAAGGGTTATATTCCATGTTTGTACGTTTTAAAAATAGAATATAACAAAATATGGATTAAAAAATGGACTAAATGATTGGAATATTAAGGAGAACAGAGCAAAACCTTTCTAATTCATTTGGGGTGCGGCCAAATGCTACTTTGGTATACCTGTCTCAAGTGTACTGGGTAGATAAACTATTGACACCAATGATAGTAACATTTATCAGTTGATGATGACTCAATACTTATGACAAAACTTTAATACATTTCCTATTTATTTTTAGTGTTATATATTCTTATCAGAATCATAGTTTCACTTCAATAATGTATGTAATAAATGCTTGCATTAAAGGTTAGTGTTAGAAATATAAGAAATATCTAAAGATAGTTAGATACTATCTTACATCTATAACAGTTAGCATAAGTTACGATGTTAAAACTTCAGAATAACACTAAATACACCTAAACAACTTCCTATAGGTTTTGTCGATCACTTTTTTCTAACTTAACTCCACAAATTCAGCTAGTATGAGGTTTGTCCTCCTTCAATATGCACTACTTTATTACTGGTAAACGTGAATTTCCAGCCACTTTATTACTTAGAACACCCAAGTTGGGTAAACGAGGATTATAGAAGAATCTTTATATTAATATAATTTTGGTACCATTACTCAGTAAATCTCCATCGTCCACTAGAAAAAAAGGGGTGCAAGAAAAAGTTAAAATTGTCGAAAACTCCTAATTAGAGCTGTCTCAAAATATGAATTTTGTGTGAAACGCAACCTTACAAAACTCAACTCTACAAAACTGAATTTAAGATAAGAATTTTCCCTCATTTATATACTATAATTTCACAATACACGTCGTCAACTAAGATCTCAACAAACTACCCATACTACTAAACATCATAAGAAAAACTTAATAAACCACAAATCCGCTACTTAGAGCACGAAGTATCTGTTTGTTACCTAGAAGAGCCTTTCCAAGTTCGTTTAATCCCGGAATCGCTCTCAGTATCAGCGTATTCTGGAACATCAAAATGAAAACCTCACCAATCATCAGCGCTTCCCAGAAAACAAAAATCATAAAAGAGAAAACTACTTATACAACTTACAGAAAAAAGTTAGTAAGTGGATTTTATTAGTTGAAGACAGAAGAAGAAACGTGAAATCGGACGCACCTGTTGATCAAGCGGGTGGCGAAAATCGTCGGCGTCGAGGTCTCGGAAGGCGACGGCAGAACTAATTCTGCAAACGGGTAAAGTTCCCATTTTGCGGTTCTTCCGAACCTTTGGGAAAGAGATCGCAGAAGCGCTGGAGAAGCTGAACTTGTCCAACGCTAGGAAGCGGAGGGAGGGTTTGTGGAAGTGGCAGAGAGTGGAGAAAGGCGAGGAAGCCATTGAATTGAAGAGGCCGAATCGTGAAGTGGTTGAGAATGAAAAGTGAAGAGGGTAGCTGCGGTAGATATTTGGGGGTGGATTTGTCTAAGGTTGTTGTTAACGTAAGGCAGGTTCTGACCACATTTGTGCCTATGGTACCTGTTTCGCGCCACTTCATTTTCTGTTGACTTCACCTTGTTAAGCAATGGGTGCGCGGTTGGGTTTCGTGTTCGCCTTGTCAAAATATATTTCACATTTTTGTCTGTTGCTTATGATGTAATGCTAGGTGGCCTAATATGCATGGAATCCATGGAAACACGTTCTAATGGGACTTTTTTAATATACTATTTTTAATTTTGATTTATCCAATTAACTCATCTTCTATTTTATTTACCAAAATATATCAATTATTTTTACTTGTTGAGAAATCTCTTATTCAATAATACTAATGCGTACTTGATCTAGTTACCATATAATATAATTTAACCTAATTAGATTGACTTGAATTTCATTTATGAGTGGGTTAAATTGGATTCAACTTAAACTAGCTCACTTTTATTGATATTAGATGATAAGTTTAATTTCAATACTTAGTTTTATATTTGTCTCACACTCACTAGCATAATCTTGGACAAACCCTAAACTTTTGTGAAGACAATATGTCTTCTTCTATTTTGTCTCTGTCATTCGTCATTCCAAATAAATCTAAACACTCTTGTGACAGTGTGTTGGAAGACTAAAAATTCCTAAACTTTCCAAACTTCAACAAGGAATGTTCCTTGGAGAAAATGAGGAAAAAATTACTATATTTATGGCCTAAGAGAATAAGAAGAAAACATTTAAGTAATTCAATTTTCATTCAAGCAAAAGATGAAATTACAAGGGCTTAAGGGGTCTTATTTGTGTATGCATAAGCTCCTTGCTCTTCATATTTGTTGGAAACTGTTTTGGCTGAAATACAAGAGGGGGGTGAATTGGATTTCAAAACTTTTTGAAACAATTTGATATTTTTCAGTAAAATGCAATTCTGTTTCACAGACTGGATCTTTATTTGAATTTACTGAATCAGAACAGTTGCATGAAACAGTAAGCAGAATCAAGAGTCAATTCAGAACCCAGTT
>Ga0209489_110687_pt1 | contig 10108 bp, 5 predicted proteins | sample SiratrowhiteBW_FD_187527 | JGI IMG/M metagenome (GOLD analysis project Ga0209489, IMG submission 187527) | Root nodule microbial communities of legume samples collected from California, USA - Siratro white BW (SPAdes) (version 2) | ecosystem: Host-associated > Plants > Roots > Nodule | place: USA...
TATATAAAAAAATATAATAAATAAAAATATATATATATATATATATATATATATATATATATATATATATATATATATATAAAATTCTCGGGATGTTACAATACTTGATTAGGAACATATAAGTCCAAAGATAAATATCCTAGAATTTTGTCAAACTCAAACCAAAAGGAGGCCTAGGTTGCTGAAGTAGGGGAGTGGCAAGGAAATCAATGGCAGTGGTAAATTTTTTTTTTTTTAACAACGAAGAATAAATTAATAAGAGGACTTAAAGGGTGCTCAAACCCTAATACAAAACAAGGGACTAAATCTCAACAAATTACAAGATAAACAACACAATTTTAAACAAATCCCCTTACAAATAGCTTATATTGCCATAGTGCTTTACTTGCTTCACTGTTAGCCACACCAAGACATTTTCCCCACCTAACAACATCAATACACCAATTTGGCAAGCAAGTTACATATCAGAGTTAAAAGTTGCACAAAAATAATCTACGTGCTTAAGCATGCATTCCCTGGGCACACATTTCCTTTCTGCAAACAAATTATGGTACAACTAGGCAGTAGTGATGTGTTTGTGCTTCCCTCTTAAGAAGATAATTATTCTTCATCTCAATACTGTATTTCTATTTCTTCTCCCTTCACTCCAATTGCTAAAGATAGCTACTACATTGGATTGGGCTACTTGCAAACACAACTAAACATAAACGAAAACCTATCTTGCTCCCCTCCGTCATTATACCCAACCTGAATCCTACCTCCAGGCCACACCTAAACGATCGTGGAAATATTATGTAATACTACCTAGATTAAGAAAGGGGCAAAGGAACCATTCCGAAGCAGAGTAATTCACCTTGTGCCATTTGAACTTAACCCAAGACCATGCTTTAACATGTGCTAGTGTAAAAATCTCTATGTCATCCACTACCCCGTTATTAAACACTACTTTATTCCTATGCTTCCAAATCTCCCACAATATGGCTACGCACACACCCTTCCATATTTCATTTATTTTCCTATTAAAGTCCGAAAGATAAAATTGCTGGAAATGATTTACAATCGTGTGGTGTCTAGCGAATGATATTCCTATCCACCTATCACAATTATCCCACACTTTCTTTGCAATTTCACAATTAATGAAAACATGTTGTGCAATTTCCTCAACCTTGTTACACAATGGACACATGTTACTAAGAACTGTGATTCCTCTCTTTTCCAAGTTGAGCCTAGTTGGTAACTTTTCTAACATTGCCCTCCAATTTCATTGCTTTATATTCCTCTCACTCATAAACTTTCTAAGAAGATTGTTATATCTCTCCTCCATCTTTTTAAATTTTTGTATTACACTACCCTCATCAAACGTACATATTACCCCATTTTCTTAGTTAATCCCCACAACTCAGTTTCTTCACCCCTACTTACATTATCCAAAACCCTCCTATTACAATTATAAATACTGCTATCAGAAATAGAATCTGATAAAGGCAGAGTTTCTGACCTTGATTGCGGGGATAGGGTTTCCATTGACACTGGTGTTATACGATTCTGCTTCCGTGGCCCCTATGTTTGCTAGATTCACCTCTATAGAGCGAGTATCTCATCTTGAAGAGCTTTGATCAATGACCTCTTTGTTTATTAGTGCAAACCCACGACTAGTATGGTTGCTTCGTTGGTCACGGTCTTCCATTATGTTGTCATCGCTCACTGTTGGTCTATTTCGGCAAGTATACCGAGTCACAAGTAGTATAATTTGTAAGTGAGGATTGTCGAACCCACAGGGAACAATTCAATCGGACTTTCAAGTTAGCAAAGACTACTAAATAAATAGTTTTGCAATTGATTTCCTTTTAGGAATTTAAAGCTTTAAAGAATGAAATCTTGAAGTAAAACAAAGTATGACAAGTTTGAATAAGTTAAAAGAATAGTAGTAAAAAGACTTAGGATTGAACTTCATTTATCTTCTTCATTCATATTTTGGTTTGATAAGAACATACAATATCCATAACTACTCAATATTGATACACATATAAAAATCATTCACACTGATTCTTCGAGCATGAAATTCATAAGGAAATTTCCTAAAGCTATCTAGTAAATTACCCAGCATTAAGAACAAATGTTATAAAACAATCAACACATTGAAACCTATTCCTAGCATTCCAATATATTGAGTATTCTCATCTAGATCAAAAGTTTAGAAGTACTTTCTAGTTAAATCTAAAGATCAAAATCAAGACTCTACTGATCAAATAGAATCTAGCATTAAACGCAACATGAACTACCAAGATTGAGTAGAAACAGAATATTATATATAAATATCACCAAAATACAAATGAGTTCAAAAGATTATATTCAATCCCAAATGGAGGAAGTTAGCTACCCATGATAGCCATTACAACTCAAGTTCACTAAGAAGGAGCAAGAAATCTTCCTCAACTCTTCCGTGCTCTCTGCAAGTGTCAAGTGACCCTAAAAATGAGGTAGATCACCTCTTTATAATGCTTCAATACTTTAGTGTAAGTGGCATCTCGCCCAATCTCGCTCAGTGTCGTTCATGGGCAAGATTTTTTGAGTTCATCTAAGTGGTTAAAATATTAATAATAATGAACCTAATACAATAGACACTTACACACCAAGCCTCCTTATATTTCGGTTCTGTTACACTAATATGCCTCCGACTATGGCCTCGCATCTCAGTACAAGCACCTAAAATAAGGAAATACCAAATCTATTATCTCTCTTATAGAGCCTCATGTACTCCTCAAACCCTACTATACTCCTATTAATCCAGAGTATCAAGACACTTAAGAGGTGAAAAATGTGAGTCTGAATATGATAATGTAATTCTCTTAAACATATGCTTGAGCAAACAGAGTAAAAATCTCTGTGACATTTACTAGCCCTCTATTAAATATCACCTTATTCCTATGATTCCAAAGCTTCGTCACTATAGCCACCCACATCCCTTTCCATGTTATGTTAACACACTATTGTCGGTTCATAAGACCAAACTTTGAAAGTGAATAGTAATAAACTCATGTCTGATAGTGACATTCCCAACCGACCTCTCACACTGATCCCAAACATTATGAGTCAACTTACATGTGGCGAACAAATGTTGTTCAGACACTTCGCATTCTTAACACAGTGGGCATCACAAGTCCATTAGTTGGTAGTCTATCTATCAATAACCTCCAAGCTCATATCACAGTTGATGGAACAATCTTAAGAGTCCATAACAACTTAAAAATCTCTGAAATCTGCATTTGATCCTCCTTGTTCAGCACAGTGTAGCTAGATTTGACCGTATACTCTTGTTTGCCATCGCCATCTCCTACCCACACTAACCTATCATGATCATTTGTGCATCATCGGACGTTTGAGATCATAGCCAATATTTGTTCTTCCTCTTGCTTTTCTCATACAAACCTCTCCCTATGCAAATCCACTTAGAGACTTTTTTCCCACTTTAGTGTACTTTTTCGTAATAATGCTCAAAATGGGCAAAAAAATATTTATTTATCAAAATGTACAAATTTTGCGAGCTAGATAGGATTTCACATTAAGAAATCCTTCAATCAAGGTGTGATTTTAGGCTAGTGACGTGCTGACAATTTCAATTAAAGACATTAATTAAAATCTCGTTTCTCACTAAACTATGCAACCATTTTTTAATTATTTGACATTATATTTATTACATTTAACAATTAAAAAAATAATTAACAAAACCGTAACAGAACAATTAAGACATACAAATTTATTTTAATTTAAAACAAAATAATATAATAATAAGAAGAAGAATATGAATTTAAAATCTTACAAGCAATTGTCAAGTAAATATTTATTTACTAAAATAGGCAAATTCTGCCAACTAGATAAGATTTCACATTAAGAAATCCTTTACTCGAAACATAATTTCAGATCAAATAAAATGACAAATAAAGTAAATATATGATTAATTTTTTATTTTGATTAAGTACTGAATAATTTTTTCTTTAAATTAAACACATAATATATTAAAAAATTTGCTAAGTATATGACACTAATTCTATTAGTTTTACTTTCTTTATGTTTATAAAATTGAACTACGTGTCAAAGAATAATATGTATTAAATATCTTATAATTTGAATACTGAAATGATACATAATTATTTAGCTAAACATAAAGAATAAAAAATATTTTAACACCTCTTTGAAAAATTAATATAATATTCCGAATAAAGTAAAAGTAATTTTCTTAAGAACTTGAAAACCAAAATTTTATAAGTTATTAATTATTCAATTTTAAAAATTTATTAAATACTTATAAAAAATTATTATTAGATCTTAAAAAATTATATTCATTTATTAGTTATCATTAAAATAACTCTTCAAGTAGCAGAGAGCCAGTACAATAGTCACAGATGACACTTTATTTCACAACTTTAAAAAATATAGCCTAAAACTAAGATCACAGAAGTGAATGTAATTATCTCTACTAAAAATATTTTTTAGCTGGAAGTATCTCATTAGTTCCTTGATCGTGCTAGTCTTCCTCCACATTAACATAAATTGCCGCCGTGGGCCCTATTAACACTTTTGGTGAAGGGAATTTGTTTAGTGACTCTATCATGTGAACGGAGACATTTGGTTGAATTATAATAGATAAATAGATAACATGTGAATTATTTATAATTTTTTTTGTTAAGTCAAACTTCATTTTGGATTATGGATATTCCAGTTGATATTTCCATGTCTTCATCATTTGCATCATGTCAAAAATATTATTAAAGGTAACAAATAACATTAAACCAAAACTCATGATCATAAAAATCAAGAAAAGCCTATAATTGGATAAACCATTCCCATTTTTAGAAAAACTTAACACCAAACCGTATAAAAGTCTAATTGGCCAAACCATGAGCACGAATGTTTTTATTTAAGAAATCACCAAAAATTCAAAATCTCACAACAATAAATATGTTACTTTTTCTTCTTATTTATCTTCTCATTTCCAATTTACGGCTTGAATTTTTAACTAAATTAACCTTATACTACACCTAAACCTTTAACTAAATTAACCTTATACTACACCTAAACCTTTAACTAAATTAACCTTATATTACACCTAAACCTTTAACTAAATTAACCTTATACTACACCAAAGATTGAAATAATCTATTTAATCACGGCATTATCATATAATTCTAAACACCTTCACAATTGCCAAAATGTACTGATATCAACGGTCACTTTCCATCCAATATAACATTATTAAACAACTCCAATATTCAAAACCTTCTCACAAAAGAAGATATATATGAAGTTTCCAATGCATTCCCACATAAACCATGAACCAAACAAACAGCACATGCACCAGTAGGCATACGTTGACGGAGAACATGCCATAAAATAAATTATATAGAAGGAGGGATACAATGAGACCAAACCCTCTTTAAACGAAACCAATTCAAAAACATTTTACCACCAGAACTTTTTAGATGACTGATACAATCTTTTTAATTAAACTAAGCTGTTTTATTTGTCTAACTCATCTAAGTAAAAAATGAGACAAATTTTATATTTAAAAGAATATATTCGATACTATTCAATTGATATTTCAAGCTAAATGGCAGAAAAAAAATAGTAGCATTTAACATTTAAAACGGAGAGAAAGGACAAAGTGATTACAACATGTAATTCATATACTACTTGCTCTGAGAGACGAATGAGTTAGGATGTATTATTTAAAAAGTTGATGGAAGGGGAGAAATTATTAATCATATAGTACTTGTATCTATGTATATATATCTAAACAACAAGCTCCATTCATCAATTCTAGCTCCAACTCTTCTTCCCCTTGTCTCAGGCTTTTCAAAAATTTTATGAACAAGGAAAGAAAAACAAAACAGCCAGTGAGAATGAGGTTGCTAGAGAAGGTGACAACTTTTGTTCTTCTGCTGGCTCTTCATCCTTCTTTCCTTAAAACTGCAGAGTCACTAAATTTCAACATAACAAACTTCAACGACCCTCAGAGTGAACAAAACATGGCATACGTGGGTGATGGCCAAGCCAGCAATGGCTCCGTAGAACTCAACATTGTGAGCTATCTTTTCCGCGTTGGAAGAGCCTTCTACGCAAAACCTCTGCACCTGTGGGACCCATCTTCGAATGTTCTCACAGACTTCACCACACGCTTCACTTTCACCATTGACAGAGCCAAAAACGGCACCTATGCTGACGGTTTCGCCTTCTACATGGCCCCTCATGGCTACCAGATTCCCGCCAACGCAGGTGGTGGCACTTTTGCCCTTTTCAACACCACCTCTAATACCTTTATTCGCCATAACCACGTCCTGGCGGTTGAGTTTGACACATTTAATGGAACCATTGACCCTCCCATGCAGCACGTTGGCATAGATGATAACTCTCTCAAATCCGTGGCTTTTGGCAAGTTTGATATTGACAAAAACCTGGGAAAGAAATGCAACGTTTTGATAACCTACACTGCTTCCAACAAGACCCTCTTTGTGGCTTGGTCCTTCAACGGAACAGCAACGTCACACTCCGATTCTTCACTTTCTTACGAGATTGACCTCATGGAAATTTTACCCGAGTGGGTGGATGTTGGGTTCTCTGCTTCAACAGGCGAACTCACTGAGCACAACGTTATTCACTCGTGGGAGTTTAGCTCAACGTTGAATTCCGATGCTACGGATAATTCCTCCGGTGAGGGGAACCGTGGGAATGGAAAACTAAAAGTTTTGGTGGTTTCTGTGGCGACTTCTTCAACGGTCTTGGTGGTCGTGGTTGCGAGTGTTGCAGTTTGGGTAATGATCAGGAAGAAAAGAAGGGATACAGTTGATAAGAGTAATGATGGTGAAGGTGGAGCCAATTCGGCTAAGTTTGACTTGGATAGGGCAACTATACCAAGAAGGTTTGATTACAAAGAACTGGTTGCAGCCACCAACGGATTCGCAGATGATAGAAAGCTTGGACGAGGAGCCTCGGGACAGGTTTACAAAGGGGTTCTGAGTGATTTAGGAAGGATTGTTGCTGTGAAAAGGATTTTCGCCAACTTCACAAATTCAGAGAGAGTTTTCATCAATGAGGTTAGGGTTATAAGCCGTCTTATACATAGAAACTTGGTGCAGTTCGTAGGTTGGTGCCACGAGAAAGGTGAGTTTCTGTTGCTTTTTGAGTACATGCCTAATGGAAGTCTCGATACTCATCTCTTTGGAGACAAAAAACCTTTGGCCTGGGACGTTAGGTAAGTTAGATAACATAGATTTTTTAATACATTTTATTATCTGTTTTGAACATAATATATTTCAAGAACATGCTGTTTCCTCACCACTCAATAATATAGTAATTACCATGTGTTTGGCAACACGTCTGACACCAGTGGACGGATCCACCACAAGCTAAAAGTATAACTTCTCCATCTTTTGTTTTTGAACGTGAAAATAAGAAAATACATCATTAAAAACACAGACGCAAACATGCATTTAATTTTCTTGCGTTATATACATATTTACTTTCAACTTTCTTGTAATTGAGTAATTGTCTTATTCAACTGAAACCTTTTACTAGTATATGCTTCTGAATTCTGTCGTTTCATCTCAATTCTCCTCAAAGGTACAAGATAGCATTAGGAGTGGCTGCAGCAGTTCGTTATCTCCATGAAGATGCGGAGCAGTGTGTTCTACACAGGGATATTAAGTCAGCAAATGTGTTGTTGGACACAGATTTTAGCACCAAGCTTGGAGATTTTGGAATGGCAAAGTTTGTGGATCCAAGGTTGAGGACTCAAATGACAGCGGTGGTGGGGACTTACGGCTACCTTGCCCCAGAATATATGAACGGAGGTAGGGCTAGTAAGCAATCAGACATTTATAGTTTTGGGGTTGTGGCTCTTGAGATTGCATGTGGAAGGAGGACTTACCGAGATGGAGAGTTTCATGTTCCTCTCACAAAGTGGGTGTGGCAACAGTATGTGGAAGGGAATGTGATGGATGTTGTTGATGAGAGATTGAAGAAGGAGTTTGATGTGGATGAAATGAGAAGCTTGATCATTGTGGGGTTGTGGTGTACTAACCCTAACGATAAGGAAAGGCCAAAGGCTGCACAAGTAATAAGAGTTCTTGAGCTAGAAGCGCCATTGCCAGAGCTTCCACTTGATATGCACGACCATCTTCCTCCTACTCTGGATACACATTCACAACAAACCGATTCTGAGTCCATGTCGCTACCTTTCACTCACAGCTTAATAAATGTTGGACGTTAGTTTGCCAATCCAACCTTTGAATTCATCTATTTCGAGAGAAATGAAGTTGTGTACTTTTCATACAGATTTTCATTCCTTTTTGTGATTTTTCTTACTTTTGTGGGAAGTTATTTAATGACCTGTCAAATGTGTGTAAATGGCTGTGGAAGATAATTTCCTTTGAATAAAGTTGATTCATGTTTAATGACCTGTTGTATCTCTGTTGATGGGTGGAATATAATTCATTTTGAATAAACTTTGTTTCACATACTTACGTCTTACACTAACCTTGATTAACTCAATTAGAATTATCTCCTCTCCTTTTTTTCTCATACCTTTAAAGTTAGAGTTCTCATCAAAGGAATTGTTTTTGCATAAAGAATTTAGAGTCTTCCACATTTAAAAATGTAGGTACTCTTTCCATATCTCTCTCTCTGTATATATATCCTTAATTATTAATTAGTGTCCAATTCTTAAGTTATAATAAGAAAACAAATTCAAATTCAAATTATTTACAATGTGAGTGACCGTAAATATCCATCTCATAGATGGGAGAAACTTAACATTAGTATTTTCTTTTTCAAGCAATAAAATTAAATTAATAAAAAGTATTTTAAGGCTACTTCAACCTTTGTATGCTACCTATGCAAGTGATCCAACAGAACATGGAATACAAATTAGCATTGCTTGAATCTCATAACCCCTGCCTTGTCTCAATAGTTGAACCAAACTGAATCATACAGAGGCAATATGCTCCCCTAAACGTACTCCACTATGCAGTAGAAAACTCAACAGTGACTACTGCCTACTGAGTAGGAAAAACTCCCTAATGGCTTCGACAGTTCTATTGAGTCTGCTACCCGTTTACTGTGTTTTTTGTGGCAATTTTCCTTCAGCAGTTGACCCTACTTTTCACCCACCATTTTAACTGACAAAAATTGGCTCCTCTTCCAGTTTTATAGTGCTCCTTCTGCTTTCATTACACTTTGCATGCTATTCCTAACCTAATTCCTGCATCCAGTCAACGCAAACCTTTCCCAAAACATAATATTAGTATGTTAGTCATTAATGAGGTAGGTAGTAGATGAGGTCGAATGAGCACATAGATGCACGGTAGCTGGTCTAATGAGTCGGGCACATTCACGGGCGTTGACATGGCCATTAGGTGATGGTTTCAAATCTTTGAAAGCCCACTATAAACCCTCTATGCGACGGTGCCCCTGTTCCCAAGAAGCACTCTTGGGATCATGGTGAGGAATTTTCGACCCTTGGCCATTTATGTTTCTTCTTATTCCTCTTGTTTGGAACCTGGTTTTGATTTGGCACAAGGGGAGAAGGAGAGAGAAGAGAAGAATAAATGTGAGGCCATCCCTTTCTTGCTCTCTCGATTTTCTTTCACTTGTTGATAATGTTATCGTAGTGAACAATTTATTAAAATCAAAAGCATGCAATAATAAAATACTAGATGAGACATTCATGGTTATGAAAACAAAACCGAAAACCGGTAGAATCTTATCTCAGCCTTCCAAATACCATTGAAATCTAATAACAGATTAAATATGAATTCCTTTACATAAAAGTAAAAAAGTAAAATATTAATGTATATAGTCCCACGTGTATATTGATAAGTGCCAAATTTCGGTATTCTTAGACATGAGAAGACCGGAATTTGTGAGAGTTTAAGTATTCTTAAGGAAATATTTAACCCCAAATATAGAGTTTTTGGAATCGCATGTAAAAAACTAATTCATGAGTAGAAAGAATCCAATTAACTGCAGTTGTTGTGGCTTTCAGGAAGAAGAATATGAAGACAAATAAAGATTGGAAGATTGGCGAAGAAAAGAGCTGAAAAGACAAAGCAAC
>Ga0209489_110688_pt1 | contig 10108 bp, 10 predicted proteins | sample SiratrowhiteBW_FD_187527 | JGI IMG/M metagenome (GOLD analysis project Ga0209489, IMG submission 187527) | Root nodule microbial communities of legume samples collected from California, USA - Siratro white BW (SPAdes) (version 2) | ecosystem: Host-associated > Plants > Roots > Nodule | place...
ATATATACATATTATGATAATCCCTTTATGTGAATACGAAAGGTATTAAAAGGATTTTGCCGATAAGGTAATACTTGTTCAATATAAATATAAATCTTTAGCATATAGTTGCACCTTTAGGACCATTCTCAGATTTTAATAGAAAAGGTGAATAGATACACCGTATAAAAACCTCAACACCAACATAATGTTAAATGAAAGTTTATTATACTTTAGAAAGATAAATTGATAATTTTCTACGAAAACAAACGGAAACAGATAATACTATCAAATAAGAAATGAATGAATTATCTTGGATAAAAATTACTTACAGACATCTCGTTAATAGATAATTGTTTGTAACCATTGTCATCTTGACCGGAACTTGATCCTTGCTGTGGAATTATCTCGTGATCCATGTTCCGCATGAAAAAGATTGGATCTTGTGGAGATGACAATTCAACTGAGGGATTGTTAAGATATGAAATAACGGTTGACATTGTAGGTCTAACATTTGGATTTTCTTGAATACATAATAAACCAATATGAATACATTTAAGAACTTCCACTTCTGAAAAATTTTCCTTTAAGTTGGAGTCCAAGATACTTAATAATCTTTCATCCTTCCATTGTCTCCAAACCTATAATAAATTATCAAAACAAATATTCATATGTTAATATTTATTTAAATTAAAATCAGTCTCATTTTACATATGTGAAAAGTTCTGGAATACTATACTCACAAAACCCATGAGGCCTTCCACAATAGTATCTGATTGGTATTGTGATTCATAAGCATTCATGTTCTTCTTTCCGGTAATAATTTCGAGAAGTATCACACCAAAACTAAAAACATCTGACTTTTCAGAATATTGTCCTAACATAGCATATTCCGGTGACATGTAACCACTATAGAAAAATTATAAATTAGTTAACAAAACATGTATAAAAGTGAGACAAACAAGAAAATAAAGATATGTAGAAAAAAAACTTACTATGTTCCAACAATTCCACGTTCTTGATCCAAATCAACAATTTTAGCCATGCCAAAATCTGATATTTTAGGATTCATGTTCTCATCTAATAAAACATTACTAGATTTAAAATCTCGATGTATAATTTTAAGTCGTGAATAATCATGTAAATATAAAATTCCTAGAGCAATTCCTTCTATAATCTTATAACGCTCAGACCAACTTAATTTTCGTAGTTGAGTATTATCTGCAAAACAACCAATAAGAAAAAAAAACACAATTGTAACTATGTAGTATTCAAATCACTTTAAATAATTAAAAAGTTTAAGGTGGAAGATATCTAACCAAATAAAAGATAATCAAGGCTTCCTTTCTGCATATATTCGTAGATAAGAATCTTTTCTTGTTCTTCTAAACAAAATCCTATAAATGTCACAAGATTTTTGTGTTGCAACTTGGCTATTAATAAAACCTCATTTTTGAACTCTATTGAACCTTGCTTAGAATATCTTGAAAGTCTTTTAACAGCTACTTGTCGTCCATCAGGAAGAATACCCTTCAAAATATACATATCATCATTTTGTTTGTACTGAAAACATGATAAAGAAAGTATAAACAAAAAACTATCACATTTTCTTACCTTGTAAACTTCTCCAAATCCACCTTTGCCAATCTTATTCTCATGGGAAAAAGTATTCGTTGCTGTCTTAATTATACTCAAGTCGAATTGCAAGCCCTTTAAAGTGACACTTTCATGACCAACTATACCAAAATATGGTTAAATTAATTCAGTGGGAAAAAACTTTAAATCTCACATGTAAGTAATTATAGATTGAAACTTCATTTGAATCATAATTACAACACTTACAGATTTTTCCAAGAAGAGTCTTATAGCTACTCTTTCTTGCTTTTTTCCGTCTTAAATAGCAGCAAAAGGAAAGGAGTACCACCGAGAGAGCCACGAAGACAACAATTAAGATAAGTGTTCTTGACCAACCTTTTTTATTTCCTACATATTAACACGCCTCATTAATTCAGGCATCAATAATATATATTTTTCGGTTGATTAATATATAGTTACTGGTACCATGTAGTATGTACTAAAGTTATCGGTTAAATAAGTTTGAAAGTTTGTGAGGGAGTATATGAATTAGGTAATTATTTAAGCAAATATTGATTGAATCAGAAGGTCACCTGTAGCTGGGCCTCTGGATTCAGTTTGATGATCACTGCTGTTAATTGGGGACAATCCAAATATCATGTAGCAGCTAGGATAAAATACTTTTCCCACTGGACTCGCCAAACAACACCATGGAATTTCGCTGTTGAAAATCTTTCCTAGACAAAGTTCGCATGAGAAACTATCTATATTTGGCGTGCACTGAGCAAGAGTATAGAGGCTTTGGTGATCATTAAGTTTTGCTTCCTTTGTTCCATAATTCTTAAATGGCCCCCCAGTATCCATCTGTGCTTCAAATAAAGCCTTCGCCAAAGTCCAAGTGAAGAATCTTCGGTGCAGATTGGGGTCAGAAGTATTTTCTATATTGAAGCGGTGATAGGTAGGAGTGGTTTCCAGTGTGGAGGGAAATGGGTCATTGGAATAGCGAAGAAAGCAGTTATTGTACCAAATAACTGCCTCTTTGGAAGAGCGGCACTCTGAGGCTATTCGTTTGATTGCATCTGAGACACATAGTCGACAGAGATCAGGAGAAAGGTCCCCCCGACACATAAAGAGGCCACTCACCGTGCCGACGGTGGTATTGAAGAAACGGGGTTTGTTGGTGGAGTTGGAAGACAAGTCAGTGAAGAGTGTCCCGAGATTCGAAAGAAAAGCACTGTCGGTGGTGATCATGGTTTTGTTGCTGGAACTGGAACAGTTGTGGGAAAGATAAAGCGGATCTTGGGAATCTGTGTCGGAAGAATTAGGAACCAGAACAGGTTCGGGAGGTGCGGGAGCAGTACTGGGGCGATAGAAAGGGTAGAATTCGCACCTCAAGCTACAGCTAAACAAACGATACCTAGGTAGACACATGTTATCTGGAGTATCCGGCACGAGAAAATTTAGACATTTTCTGCAGTCATGCGGTGAAAGATCAGGTGTACATTGAGCTTCACAGTAAAGGGTCTGAAAGCCAGATATCCGTGCTTCCCTTGTGGCATACTTTTTCACACCAATACGAGATTCGGCTGCCTCATCCACCGCTTCCTTAGATGTTTTCAATAACAAACTGTTCAAGGGCATGAGCTCACTGTCAGGGTCGCAGGGAAGGCGAAAGTATGTATACAAATCGAGCTTGGAGAAGAAATAACGGTTGGAAAAGCGAAACATGCAGTCTTCGTACCCAATCACTGCATCTGTTGTCAAGGAACAGTTTGGATATGACTCTGGGTCTGAGAATATTGCATTGGTTGCGTTTGCAACGCACTCGCTGCAAAGCTGAGGGGGGACGTCACCGAAGCAAAAGAACATTCCATACACAGTGTCGGAGTGGGTTCTACCGGTGACTGTGGTGTTATAGAATTGCTTGTTAGCGGTGGCGTTGGAAGTTAAATATGACAGAAGGGTCCTCACGTTCGATTGGAAACTGCTGTTTGGAGAAGTTAGGCTTTCTGAACAATTATGGCCCGACAAATCGTAGCCGAACTGTGCTTCAGTGGTTACGAAATTGATGATGAAGCTGAGAAGGGAAAAAATGTGGACAAGATTAAAGGAAGGCATGGACTTGTTTGTTAATTCTGGATAGTTGTACACTACCATGCAATGGTGTTATCTACTGGGAATTTGCAATGCCCATGAACTGTACTTAAACTATAACTTTACGCTCCAGAGGAAAGTAGCTAGACGACACAAGTCAACGGATCAGTGAGTCAAAAAAGAATAAAATGTGTTCATCTTCCTGGAAGGTGTAGTTTCGAGCACGAGGGTTGAGGTGTATTGCTCCCCGGCATTTAATTTATATGTTCACAATCTTCCTTCTGATGCTTGTTGAATTTAACTATGTATAGCTGGCTAGCACAGCACAATGAAAACAAATTTTCATCCTATTTTATGGGGAAAAGAAAAGTTATGAATAAATAAAATTAATCACATGCGCGACTCACATGTATTAATCTATACACGCTGTCTAACTTAGATCGGTCAATCTTTCAGCCAGATTCCCCACAATATATTTCTTTTTAGGAGAGGTAACTTTACAGGCTAGAAATCACTGCAAAATACAGTCCAGGTAGGTCTCTTAAAAAAAATGTCATAAAAAAAAAAAAAAACAACTTCAAATAGATAGAATTGTATCTAGATCTCTGTCTCAATGCATAATGGATTATCCATTGTGTTAATTAATAATTCCCTTGCCTATATTTCTTTCTAAGAAGGTGGAACTTGACTGCATTTTTTTGTAGCATGTTGATTTTTTATAATCTTTTTATAGGAAGTAAACAATGATCAATCACACGTAGATTAAGTCAACCGAAATTATTGGAACAAAATGATAGGTCTCTATTTCATGTTCATGAAACATAATTATAAGCAAGAAGAAACTTGAGGATATTATAGCGAGTTATATACCAAGAAGTTAATTTTTTTACTTAATTATAAACTTATTGTTAGTATCGTGATGTATTTGAAAACATTTATTTTATGGTCTATTTAGTTTATTATTATGTTCTCTTATATATATATATATATATATATATATATATATATATATATATATATATATATATTTTTTTTTTTAACAGCAAAAAATGAATGAATAATAAAGGAAGCACTCCAGGGATGTTTCAACTCTTATACACAATACTACATCAAGAAATAAGTGCCTAAGAAACGAATTCACCTTTCTAAACATACTTAAATACTTTTCTTGAGAACACTAAAAAGCACAAATAAACATGAACAAATAAAATACACACAAGAAACTGAAACCACCCAAAAATTATAGAATATTAACAAGGTCACAACTTCCTAATCACTTAACCTGCAAAATCTGGTCACTCTCAGACTTTCATAACAAATCCCATCTTATTAACATAAAAATCTAAGTCATAGCATGTAAGCACATCATCGGAGATAAGGGTCAATCCGAGTAGAAAAAAAGTGATTTTCTATATGTTGTTGTCAGCAAAAGCCAAATAATTCGTTATAATAATTTGAATGAACAGAAAAAATGTATTTTACACAGAGAACAGATATTCACGAGTTTGATATGAATTTATGTCTATTGATTGCAATATTTCTAATCATTTCAACTTGGTTATAAAGGTAATGAAATTAATATTGAAAAAATTGAATGTGATTAATGTTAACTATATCTAACAACACGGCACAACATAATACTGTTATTCAAGATCATCAACATGTTGAGGATAAAAACCTTGCAAGTGGTATGAAAGTGTTTGGGGTTAGGAGAGAAACAACTCCAACTTCACCATGATGCAAAATTCTTAATCAAATTTTGTGTGGTATTAAGATACTGTAATAAGATTTTAAACACTTTAAACTTGAATGTCCATCAAGGTTTAGTATCTAACGAGGATAAAAATTACTCATGGACATTTCATTAACGGATAATGATTCGAAATCTCCAACAGCTTGATTGGATTTGAACTCTCTTTGTATAACTATCTCTGAATCCATTCTGCGTTTGTGGAAGGAAAATGTCGGTTCCTGTGGGGATGGCAGTTCAAGTGAGTGATGATTAAGATATGAAATAATTGTTTTCATTGAAGGTCTATCCTTTGGATTTTCTTGAACACATAATAAACTAATATGAATGCATTTGAGAACTTCAATTGCTGAATAACTTTCTTTTATGTATGAATCCAAGATGCTTAATGGTTCATGGTCTTTCCATTGTTTCCAAACCTACAATAGTTTATAAAAAATAATATTAATACTTAAAAAGATTTCATCAAACAAAAATAAATAACTGGATATCATCACACTCACATAACCAATAATGCCTTCTCCCACAATGTGGGAATTCTTTTTGCCACTGATAATCTCAAGAATCATTATACCAAAACTAAAAATATCTGACTTTTCAGAGAATTGTCCAAACATAGCATATTCTGGTGAAATATAACCACTACAAGAAAAAGACTTCGTATTAGCTAAAACATAACTTACATATAATATATTTAAAAATGAGATTTATAAGAAAATATATAACTAGAAAAAGACATACTATGTTCCAGCAATTCTATGTGTACTTCCACGATCTTGATCCATTTCAATGATTTTAGCCAAACCAAAATCTGAAATTTTTGGATTCATATTTTCATCTAATAAAACATTACTTGGTTTAAGATCACGATGTATAACTTTACATCGAGAATATTCATGTAAATAGAGAATTCCTGAAGCTGTTCCTAGTATAATATTATAACGTATGGACCAATTTAATTTCTCTTGAGTACCTACAAAAATAATTTAAATTGTAAATACAAATTACAACATAAGAAATACCTTAACTAATATCATGTATTAGAAAGCATATATAATGTTCAAAATACTTGAATTAATATATGATATAATATAGCAAATAACTTTAGAAATAGTTTAGAGTTAAAGATATCTAACCAAATAAAAGACAGTCAAGACTCCCGTTTGGCATGAATTCATATATAAGAATTTTTTCATCTTCTTCTAAACAAAAGCCTACCAGCGACACAAGATTTCTATGTTGAAGGTTGGCTATTAATAGAACTTCGTTCTTGAACTCTACTAAACCTTGTTTAGATTTTGTTGAAAGTCTTTTTACAGCTATATGACGTCCATCACAAAGAATACCCTGAAAAAAAAATATTAATAAGTATTTATTTGTATTAAAAAACATGATAAAAATAAATTATTACGTTTTTTACCTTGTAAACTTCGCCAAATCCACCTTTACCAATCTTATGCGTATGCGAAAAATTATTTGTTGCTGCTTTAACTGTAGTCAAATCGAATTGCAATCCCTCTAAAGTGATACTTTCCTGACCAACTAATTAAAAAAATGTTTAATTTGCTGAATTAAATTTGAATTTCCCTAAAATATTCAAACGAATAATGATGGATTGAAACTCCATATATATATATATATATATATATATATATATATATATATATATATATATATATATATATATATATATATATATAATCAGAATACTTACAATTTTCTCTGAGAAGAGTGTTATAATTAATTTTCATTGTTTTTGTCCTTAGCAAATAGTAGCAGAAGGAAAGGAGTATGGCGGAGACACCTAAGGGGACAACAATTAAGATAATTGTTTTTGACCCATTATCTTTTTCTGCATAAGAAACCAACTCTCAGATCAATGAGCCATCGATAAAACGTGAAGAATCTAGTTTTTTAAAAATTTTGTAGAAATTTCTCCTGCTTTTAAAAAACATTAACCATTATGATAGTGAAATTATATATTAAAACGTGAAGTTTTTAAAATACACTTTCTTACATTGTAATTCAATCAGATTACCATATGTTCTCTGACACTACCAAATCAAAATAACCTTAGAAGAAATTACTTTCAAAAAGTTATATTTAAAATAATTTTTAATTGGTTAATAATGTAAAAATATGTATATTAACAGTACATTTAAACTAAAATGATCAGTTGAAAAAGTTTGAAACTTGAGTAAACAGGTAGTGTGTGAATGGAAATATTGCAGGAATGGGGACATCACCTGTAGGTGGAGAAGAAGAATGTGGCTTGCGCGCATCAACTAGAGAAGCTTCACTGTGAAATGGGGACAAGCCAAACATAACATAGCAGCTTGGGTACAGTACTTTTCCCTCTGGACTCGCCAAACAACACCATGGAATTTCCATTCTGATAATGCTATCTAGACAATTATTGCAATCCTCAGAAGATAGATCTGGCCTACATTGAGCAAGAGTATAGAGGGTTTGATTATCATTCAGTTTTCCTGATTTAATGCCATAATTCTTAGTGGTAGTGTGCTCTGCCGTAATATCAGACTGCACTTGATATAAAGAATTGGCCAAAGTCCACGCGAAGAAGCTTTGCTGCTGGTTGGGTTTGAAAGTGTTGACGATATTGAAGTGGCGATAAGAGGGGGTTGTGTCCAGTGTGGGGAGAGACGGGTGATCGGAATAGCGAAGCAAACAGTGATTGTACCAAATGGTAGCCTCTTTAGAGGAGGGACACTCTGAGGATATTCTTTGGGTTGCAGTTTGGATACATAGCTCACAGAGGGTAGGGGAAAGGTCACCGAAGCACATGAAGAAGCCACTGACTGTGCCAACGGTGTTGTTATAGAAACCGGAATTGGCGGTGGACTTGGAAGACAAGGAAGTGAAGAGGTTTTCGAGATTTGACCGGAAAGTTGGGTAAGTGGCGATCATGGTGTCATTGCTGGAACAATTGTGGGAAAGATAAACAGGAGCTTGTGGATCTGTGTTGGAAGAATGTGTGACCTCAACGAGTCCCGAAGGTGGCGGAGACGTACTGGGGCGATAGAAAGGATACACATCGCACCTCATGCTACAGCTGGGATTACCATCACTCATCGGTAAGTCTTGTAGACATGTCTGTTGAGCATCCTTTACCATAACATTTAGACATTTTCTGCAATCTTGGGGTGACAGGTCAGGTGTGCACTGAGCTTCACAGTAAAGGGTCTGAAAACCAGCTATCCTTGCTTCCTTTGTGGCATACTTCTTCCCACCAACAGAAGAATTTGCTGCTGCCTTTTCCACCACTTCGTTAATGGTTTTGGAATACAAACTCATCAACTTCGTCTTATTGGACACATCGATAGAGAAACATGAATAGGAGCCCGAATTTAAGTCAGGGGTGGAGAAGAAAGAAATGTTGGAATACCGAATCATGCAGTCTCTGTAGGTAATCACTGCATATGGGGCTAAGGAACACCAGAGCACTTGTTCTGGATCTGAGAACACTGCTTTGGTTGCGGTTGCCACACACTGGCTACAAAGCTGAGGTGGGACGTCACCCCAGCAGAAGAACATTCCGTATACACTACTTTCGGGGTGGTTTCTTGTGGCCACTGTGGTGTTGTAGAATGACTTGCTATTGGCGGTGGCATTGGAAGATAAATCAGAAAGAACGGTCCTCAGGTTAAATTCGAAGGCGCTCTTTGGAGTGGTCCTGTTGAAATATGCGCATCTGGGGCCCAACATACTGCGGTCGAATTGTGCTTCAGTGGTTACGAAATTGATGATGAAGCTGAGAAGGGTAAAAATGTGGACAAGATTAAAGGAAGACATGGACTTGTTTGTTAATTCTGGATAATAGTACACTACCATGCAATGAACTCTACTTAAACTATAACTTCTTCATAACCCAGCTGAGGAAAGTAGCTAGACGACACAAGTCAACGGATCAGTGAGTCAAAAAAGAATAAAATGTGTTCCCCTTCCTGGAAGGTGTACTTTTGAGCATGAGGGTTTAGGTGTGGTGCTCCCCAGCATTTAATTTTTCTGTTCACATTCTTGCTTCTGATGCTTGTTGAATTTGACTATGAATAGCTCGCTAGCACAGCACAACGAAAACAAATTTTCATGCTATTTTATGGGGAAAAGAAAAGTTACGAATAAATAAAATTAATCACTTGCGCGACTCAACATATAATAATCTATGCACGCTGTCTAACTTAGATCAGGGAATCTTTCAGCCAGATTGCCCCCAATATATTTCTTCCTAGGAAGAGGGAACTTTATACTGCTAGAAATTACAGCGAAATATAGTTTAGGTAGTCTCTTAAAAAATGGCATAAAAAAAGAAAAGAAAAACAACTTCAAATAGATAGAATTGTCATCTCTGTCTCAATGCATAAAATCGATTATCCATTGAGTTAATTAATAATTCTCTTGGCTGGGCCACATGGGCTAGGACTTGAGAGTTAATCTTAAACTTTGTTTATTCAAAACCAATTAATCCATCACAGTTTCTCTCACTTCTAGAGACTCGTTATCCCTAAGTCATGGTTCACATAAAATATTCTCAAGAGTCTATTTTTATCATTTTATATTTTCTGAAAACACTTTTATCCTAAGTCTATAATTCATTCAAAAATTGTTCTGGCTTAGTTTTTTAAAAATTAGATTAATTCCATATTTAATTTATTAGTTTTTTTTTTTTAAAAAATCACTTATGATTTTAAT
>Ga0209489_110691_pt1 | contig 10097 bp, 4 predicted proteins | sample SiratrowhiteBW_FD_187527 | JGI IMG/M metagenome (GOLD analysis project Ga0209489, IMG submission 187527) | Root nodule microbial communities of legume samples collected from California, USA - Siratro white BW (SPAdes) (version 2) | ecosystem: Host-associated > Plants > Roots > Nodule | place: USA...
CACATTTCTAGATCCTAGACTCAAGTCTTCAAACTTCAAGAAATCTTCATCCATCCTTCACATGATCTAGAGCATCTTCACTTGGTTGAATTCATCAAATCACTGCAGCAGTCCACTGGTGCTAACACATATGATCTGGTCTAACTAGTTCCTTTTCACATTGTAGCGCAGTCATGTTAACCTGTCAACCCATATGATCTGGTCTAGGTGATTCTTTTTCACACCGTAACGTAGTCATATAAACATTTCAATCTATATGATTTGGGCTAACCAGTTCTTTTTCACACCGTAGCGCAGTCATATAAACTTAATCCATATGATCTGGTCTGACCGGTTCTTTTTCACATTGTAGCACAGTCATATGAATCCTTTAACCCACATGACATATGGATTTATTAATTCATATGATCTGGTCCAACTGGTTCTTTTTCACACCATGACACAGTCTTATGAACCTCCTTCGACTTTCACCACCTAGTCATCTTCATTTATGATTCCAATGACTAGTAGAGTTAAGATACGATCTCAACACTGTCTCGATCACAAACCACATCATTCACAAACATTATCATACAACATATAAACACCCATTCAATTTCATCCAAATTCATCTAATTCATACTTAATAAAATAAGTAATTACAATATCTATAAAAAATTGCAATTAGCATCTCTACCCGAATTCACAAATATATCTCACATATCATTCATAGGATTCACTATTTCAAAATAATTAATATTTATAAAATAACATACAACTAGCTTCGCATACCTCTATAGAGTAGAGATACTCAAAGGAATTCCAAAAGTTTTAAATCACGGGCAACCTAACTCTATTCAAGAATCTGATCGGACACTCTTGTTCTACTCAACGATAGGAATCTAGAGGTGAGCTCTAATCGTCAGTTTGATAGGGAAGAAAGGTGGAATTTTTCAGAGAGAAGGCAAAGAAAAAGGGGAATAACAACTTTTTAGAGACGGAAAGTTGGTAGTTTTTATAAAAATTAAACAGAATATCTTCTTAGGGAGAGATTTGGTGGTTGTTATAAAAATAAAAACTAAATAACTGATTTTTCTATTTATTTAAAAATTTATGTTAAAAAAATAGTTAGTTGTTATCTTATTTATCTCTAAAACTAAATTTTAAGTTAGTTTTTATTTAAAGATATTTTCTAGGGTATTACAGGTCGTCTAATAGTTCAAGATCATCAGGTGATACAAGATCATCTAAATTGATTAGTTCGTTTGTATTTATTACTGTGTTTTCTTTAGAGCATTTGATGGTACCAGACTATCTACTCTACATTAGATTTTAACTTCCTTTGTCTATCATAAAAAAATTCATCTTCTTGACATTTTGAGTTCAGTTGTGGAAACACACTATTCACGTGACTTCTTCAGTAATTTAGGCGTGAATTATGAAAATTAGTTTTGTCAATCATTTCTATATAAATAAGACCTTATATTAAAAATTTTGTTAAAATTAAGAATTAGGTGTTCACGTGTATAAAACAAATTGTTAAGCGAAATAATTCACTAAAAGAGAAACCTTGAATCTTAATATTTCTTCCATGGTAAATTTCTATCTTGAACATAAATTGAAGTTTATTAATATTTCAATTGAACTCCGTTAACTTTGTCGGTGTTTATTTCTTAATTCTACCGTATTAATCATCTAGATATTACTTATGAATTTTTTTTATTATCTCTATCTTCATTTATGTAAAGAACAATTTAAGTAAATTTGTTTGAGTTACTTCTAATACATACTTCATATAATGAAGTAATTGGCATATAAAAATCAATATAAAACATGATTTCGTCTAAGCCCAAAATATTTATAAATTTATTATTTTTTAAAAATTCACTTAAATTTTAAATTTAATTTTTTTAAATATTTTTTCTTTAATAGTAAAAGCCCTGTATGCTATTCTTAAGAAGCTTAGAAGTTATTCTAAAGTTTATATAGCCATTAAATTATATCTTTTATAATTTATGAAAATAAATTCTGTCAGTTGGAGAACAAAAGTAATTTCTTTCCTAAAATTGAAGTTAGAAAAACACTTTTCAACATTTTTCCTAACTTTTCATTATTGCTAAGAATAGTAGCAATGATAAAAGATAATTAGGAAGACTTCAAAAGTCTCTAGTTGAAAATAAATAAAGAAAAAGACTTTGATTTGACGCACACATCTATTTCAAAAATATTGCAATTGTGTCGGACAAAATTCCAATTGAAAAGTGACTTTGATTTGTGTCGGGCAAAATTCCAATTAAAAAGTGATTTTGATTTGATAATCCATATAAGAGATTTGAAAAATATTGCGTCTTTTTAAAAGTTGACTTTAAAATGACTTACTTGTCACGTTCTAGAGCGTGTGGAGCATTTTTATTTAATCTTTCTCTTTACAATAATTTTTTTTTCTAAACATTTTTAAAATATAAAAACGAGTACAAGAAAATAAAATATATTTTTATAAACTAAAAATAACTTATGTATAAATTTGAAAAAAACATTATTTTGAAAAACAAATATAATAAATTATAAACTAATTTTAACTTTAAAAAAAATTATTATTTTTTCTATTTTCTTATTTTAAGAATATTTATAAAATAATCATCAAAACGTATCCACCGCTTTAAAAACTGTGAGTGGAAGGTGAAGAGTGCCCATCTGACCTTACACTTTCATGCTTTATTAACATAGTTTTATATATTGTTATATTAAAGATATCTAAAATAATAGATCCCAAATATTAAAAAAATAAGAAAATAAATTCTGAAAAAAGTCTCATTCCTCTGATACAGAATGAAAATTAAATAGTTATTCTAATTTATATAGAGAAAGAAAAATATATTCTTAAATTTAATTTATTACAGTATATTTTTTTATAAAAAAATAAAGATTGGGAAAATCACATTCAGTAAATATAATTTAATTCTTTATTGTCCAGGTAACTTTATTCAGACATTTTTTTAGAATATCTTTAGTAAAAAACAATTCTTAAATTACTTTTTCCAGATATTAGACTTTTCTGTTATATTTAACAATTTTATGAATTTGTTACTGTAATCATTAACTCAGTGTAAACTCAAATATTTCTATAGTTTATAATTTTTGTAAAAATAATAAATCGTATTTATAAGAACTGATAACAAGTGTTGAAATCTAATAACAAATATAATGAAAAATAAATTACAAGTGTTGAAATCTAATAACAATTTAGGAGCTGAATTTGGAACCATGATAAAGATAATCTTACGTCTTCTCACTTTTATATTATATATTTTTTTATTTTATTTAATTTGTTCAAATGTATTATTTAATCAGTGTATTTATATAATATAAATTTTCTAAAGTTATATTAAAAATGAATTGTTGAAAAAAAAAATAATATTTTTAAAATATTAAAACAAATTTTATTTTTTGAGAAATCATTGTATCAATTGGCTAGAGACTGAGGTTGTTCGATACATATTTGTTAGAGAAACACCATAAATTCATATATCAGTTATTGGATGGGTTGGGATCCCAATTTTCTAAGTCTTTCTCTCAACGTTACGTTTAAGCTAAGACTTTTCAAAACCAATGGTTTGCTTTTTCTTTCATAAAGTATGAATTGATTGCTTTATTTTTCTAATTACTACATTTGAAAGTCACCATTGACTGTTTTTATATTTGTAATAAATTACTTATACCATAACCTTTTTGGGATTTTCAAGACTTCCCTTAAAATATTACTAGTATATATATATATGCTAGGTTATTGTTAAATTGAAAAAAATTAAAGAGTGGAATGGTAAGCAGAAGTTATGCAACGACTCTCTTGTGTAATTTTTGTCACTATTATTCATAAAATAAATTAGTTACAATGCATTGAATTCAAGGTTGAATAATTTGAACATTATTCAAGTCTAAAATAATTTTATGAAAAAAATTATTCTTTAAGAATGAATAGTAATAATCTAATTTTCAACTCATGATTAATTATAATATAATTTATTGAATAATGATTTTAAAAATAATGTATATATTCATGTTTATGCAAACAATAACTAAACTAATATCGATAACAACATTATCTTCTGATAGACATAAGGAATATAATTCATTTCAATATTTTTTATTTATTTATAACATGAATAAACAGTACAATTATGTGATAAATATAAGTATCAATGAAAAAATATAAAAGAAGAGTTAAAAGAAAAGAAAGAACATTAAATTAATTAAAAAGAGAGGAAAGATAGAAGATTGAAGAAATATATTGTAATAAATTCATTCTATTGATAATTATTGTAATAAAAGCCTTCATATTGATAATTTTGAGTTTGATACACTTTCAAATAATAGGTTATTCAACAAGCTATGAAATTTTTAACTTTTTTCCATTTCGAAATTTTTATGTTATTTCACATAAGGAAACAGAAGATTCATAAATTTATTCCTTTAAAGTTTTAAGTTGGACATAATGTAAATTTTTTATTTAAATATTATATAATCACATTTAAAACATAAACATCTAATCTTTCTTTTTAAATTCATATTTTTTTTGTATTATAGATCTATAGGGACAAATTCATGTTATACATGAGTTTTTCAAAATTCTTCTAGCATTATAACATTTATCATGATACGTATGAAAGCTCTACTTTATATGAAAGCCACAGGTCAAAAAGTAAATAAAGTAGCGGAGACTTAATATGCATTATTGTGTAACAGAACACTAAAAGCTTGTTGGACAATGTGCAACTACTACAATCAAATCAGAGTGATACTACTAACTGAAAATTTTCATTAATTATTAAATATCTATATTTCTTTTCTTTATATCTCAGTTATAAAACTACTTTCCTCTCTTCTCATTACTCTTTTTTGACTGTTTCAAAATAGTGAGCATAATAATGAGGGCAACGACCAAGAGCAATATAAGCAAGTTCTTAATTTGAGTAAATTGGCCCTTCTATCAATTAAAGTATAATGTTATATTAATTTATCAATCGAAACAAAATGAATGTGCTTTTCTCTAATTTGGAAATCGTTTATGTAAGAGTTGTTTCTAATTCAAATACAATAATAACTTAAAAGTTAAACTAAGTATTGATTAATAAACATTTTAAACTCTGACGCACTAAAAAAAAAAAAGAACAAGACTTTTAACAACAGTTGTGAAAGGGTTTAAAAATGGTTTTACACCGATAGTCAATAGAGGTGTTATTATATGTTATTTCATTGAACAACGTTTTGATTCGTTATTGTTTAAAGTACTTACGACTATAATTCTCTATTCAGTCATTGTTATAATTCCTATAAATAACGACGGGTTGCTATATTCGTCTATGTAAAGAACTTGAAATCAATAAATAAAATTGTTGGTCGCAAAAATAACGGTAATGCATACCAAAACTAGTAAAGAATCAATGATGATTTAAAGGTGAAATGTCCCGTATGTTTAATTTTATTTTAGATATATTTGTTTTATGCATGATTTACAAACTTGAAAAAGAATAACATCACACAATTTCATATAACCAGAAGTATTGACGAATTTTGGCATTGTAAACAGATTAATAAATACACAAATATAACTGTAAATAAAACATAAACTTTAATTATTCATATTTGTAAATTACTAATAATTTAAATAAAATTTCAAAAAAGAAAATAAAACTTTTACAAAACCTAAAATTATTAAAAAATTATATTAATTATCTATTTTAAGGTGTCATAAATGATTATAAAATAGTTTACCTACATTGTTCTGAAGTAATCTAATACTTTTAAATTTAGAAGTTATATCCCATTGAAAAACTGCAACATATAAATTTAAGTTAGCATAAATCTATAACTAATAATTTAATTTATGAATGTATTTCTAGGTTCTAACATATTATTTAATTTCAATATTAAGTTAGCATAAATCTACAAGTAATAATTTAATTTATGAATGTATTTCTAGGTTATAACATATTATTTAATTTCAATATTTTGTCACCAGTAGCTCACATAATAGTATTTTTTATACATTTAAACTGTGACATCCCTTGCATCTCCATGTATTCTCTCTCTTCTTGTATATACTCTTTTTTTTTTTTTAACTTTTCTTTCTTGATACTTCATTTGTTTTAGAATATTATCATACCTTGTGATAACCAAAGAGTCAGGGAATAATTCTATCCGATCAAAATTTCAAATAAAGTAAATTTATAACTATCTTATAGATCCTTTGTTATCTACTTTTTTTTTTAATTTTTTATCATCAATCTTTCTAGGAATAATTGACGAAAATATTTTTCTCAACTTAATTAATATCATACTGAAATTTAGTTCTATTTGGATAACTTGTTCTAGATCCTTAGAGACTTGAACTAGTCTCCCTGTATGTATTGGAGGAACTGCTTTGGAGATCATCATATCAAGTAAGGGAAGCTAGTTTTAAGTTTTTTCAATAGCAACTAAGGATAGAAACTCTGATTGTGAGAGACTTAGTTCTGAGTTTTAATTTCTATTATAGAGATATTTTCTAATGAAATTAATTGGTTTTATATTTAGTATAAACTTTGATATTGATAACTTGATGGACAATAGTTGTTTTTGAATATTGAGAACTGTGAATTGTTGGATAGATATGGTTGTGCATGATTGAATTGGTATGATGATGGAATTATATGTCTATATGTAACCACTTTGGTTGAAATGAAACTAGTGTATCAAAAGTTGAAAAGAAATCAAGATACCATAATTACATATGTATCTATATGCTTTAGTATGGGTGAATTGATATTATGTGCGATAACTAAATTATACGTTCATATGTAACCATTTTTGTTCAAATGAAATCAATGTATTGGGGGTTGAAAGGAAATCAATACCATGGTTACATATGCATCTATATGCTTCGGTATGGCTGAATTGATATGATATGTGATGACTGAATTATATGTTCATATGTAATCATTTTGGTTGAAAGGAAACTAGTGTACTAGGGGTTGAAAGGAAATCAAGGTACCATGGTTATGTATGCATCTAAATGCTTTAATATGACTGAATTGATATGACGTATGATGACTGAATTATATGTTCATATGTAATCATTTTAGTTGAAATGAAACCAAAGTATTAGAGGTTGAAAGGAAATCAAGGTACCATGATTACATATGCGTCTATAAGCCTTAGTGTTGTTGAAATGAGATGATATGTAATATAATTGAATGATGAGTCTACTTGCAATCATTTTGGTTGAAATGAAAACAGAGTACTGGAGGTTGAAATGAAATCAAGGTACTGTGGTTGCAAACGAATTTATGCAAAGTCAGTAAGTTTGAAATACAATATAAAGGATTAAGATTATAAGATAAACTTATTAGTATTCTATGCAAATGATTTATAGTTAATTTCTTAATCTTTATAATTGAAGATGAATAGTTAGTCCATTTACTATTTGTTTTAATACATAAAAATATTACTACCCTTCTTTATCTTGGTTGTGTTTTTGAATTGCAATGACGGTATTATGTACCCGAGCAGTTAGTGACATAGGTACAGAGTAATCTTGATGATGATGCATTCACTCTTTAGTTATCGCTTTCAGTTTTTTCTTGGAATTTATAAGTTACTTGAAAATCAATGTAATTTTGAAGTGTTATGTACATATACCTTACTAGCCTAAGTTTTTGACATTTATATTAATTGTGTCATGTATTCTATCTAATGTAAAGTTTGTTTGAACTCTGAAGTAAATGATATAAAAATGGATAGTATTTGATGAAAGATTTAAAAGTAGTTGATTTTGTAAAACTGCCTTTAGATATTTTCGCTCAAGCGGAAGAATTCTCGCTCAAGCAAATTATGAAGAAAAACAAAGAAAAATTTACTCTACAAATCTCGTCTAAGCGAGATACAACTCGCTTGAATGAGCTATTTGAAGAGAAATAAGTGTTATTTGGTCTATTTTTGCTTAAGAGAAGAAATTGTTACTCAAACAAAGATTATTTTCACTCTAACGAAGAAATTTTCGCTCAAACGAAGAAATTTTCATTCAAGTGAATGTCATTTTCAATAAAACTAAAAGTTTTCGTTCAAGCTAAAATTTTCTTTTCTCTCTTTTCTAAGTTTTACGATTTAAAATTTTATTTTTTAATGCATAATATATTTATTAAAGTTGAATGAGAAACGTAATAAAATTTTTGAAGTATTATATAAATTACAATAATTTTTGAAAAACTTAGCGTTGTGAATTAAGGTGTTTTATAAGTAGATTTTTTTAGTCCTTGGAATCATTTCATTTTTGTAAATTTTGAACTCTTCATCATCATCTTTTCTTTTTAGATATTTGGTTTGTATTATTATTATCATCAAGTTCTTTTCACATTGTTGTTATTCTGGCTACTAGAAAAACTATTTAAAAAAATTCTTTAAAATATTGTGATTTTAACCTAAAATGCTAAGAAAGAAACAACCTTTCTTATCAACCTCTTATCTAAAACACCTTTTTATTTTGATTAATTGAAACACCGTATACTACATGTCAATTAGACATTACTTATAAGATGGGTTGGATCGAATTTTTTAAAAGGGTTTCTCCAAACGCTACGTTTAAGCTAAGACTTTTCAAAACCAAAGTCTTTTTTTTCTTTTCTTTTCTTTTCTTTCCTTTCATAAAGTATGAATTGATTGCTTACTATTTTTTCTAATCACTTTACATTTGATTTGATTGCTTATCAATCACTATTGGTTATTAACATATTTGTAATAAATTATTTATACAATAACATTTTTAGTGTTTTCATGCACTCTCCAATGAATATATATATATATAAACATTATTTTTAATAAAAATTAAAAAAAATATTAAAACTTTATTTTTTTCATTTCAGAACATATAAAAAATTATATAATTTGAATCAACCTATTAGATTTTACTTAAAAGAGAATAAAATAAATAAAATAAAAAATAGAAAATAAAATAATTAGAAAATGTTTAGTTTTTGCTCCCCCCCTACGTCTACTCTTACCCTCCTATTATTTCTTCCAGCCTTCTTTGGACCTTTCAAAATCACGTTTACTCTCTACACCCCTTACGTTCACGCTTACAGTCTCTTCTATTTCTTTCAGCCACCGTTGAGCCTGGAAACCACATTCATTCGCTGCACCCCTTTCACTTTTTCAAGCCACCCAACTCTACGAAAAATAATAAAAATAAAAATGGAAAATCAAAATAAAAAACGAAAAATATAATAATAAAAACAGGCAAAAAAGTAATTACAAGAATAATAAAAAAAGAAAATAAAAATAATTATAATAATAAAAATAATAATAATAATTATAATAATATATATATATATATAATAAATGAAAATAAAATTAATAATTAAAAATAAAAATAATAATTAGAAAACAGAAAATAAAAAATTAAAATAATAATTAAAATGAAAACGAAAATTAATAAAAATAACTCTCTGCACTCTCACAATCCATTTTTCGATCCAATAATGTTAGTTTGACACGGATGAGAGAGTAACCCCCATTTGACACAAATGATGTGTCAAATGTTGCTGTGTTGGCAGTGACAAAAATGTATAGAGAAGCAAAAGTTTTAAAACATTAAAGACAAGAGCTGGATTGGAGAAATCAAGAGAGTGTGTGAGTGGGAAGAGAGAAAATTAGGAATTGGGTTGAAAAGAAGACGTTGTGGAAACATGTGTGAGAATGCACAATATTGGAAACAAAGAGAGAATCGAGTTGGAGAGCATTAGGGAGAATGTTAGGGTTTAGGTGCAAGTAGGAAAAGAACTTGCGAGAGGGTTGTGAGAAGTTCGGTATTGGAAGCGCGAAAGGAAAATTAAGTGGTTGTTCGTGGTGGCGGTCTTGGAAGCGACGGAAGGCATCTTGGTTTGAAATGTTAGAGAAGGAGAATTTTTAACATATATTAAATCTATTTTTTTATATATTTGTTTATTTGTTTATTCTCTTTTTTTTTTTAGGGTGTACATATACAACTTTGAATTGTGGGCCATCATGTCAGGTGGTGAAATGTTGGAATTATATATGGCTTTTTTGACAGTGTGTTATGTGGGTGTATAAAGTATGATTGGAAA
>Ga0209489_110693_pt1 | contig 10094 bp, 6 predicted proteins | sample SiratrowhiteBW_FD_187527 | JGI IMG/M metagenome (GOLD analysis project Ga0209489, IMG submission 187527) | Root nodule microbial communities of legume samples collected from California, USA - Siratro white BW (SPAdes) (version 2) | ecosystem: Host-associated > Plants > Roots > Nodule | place: USA...
CCATCGATCGTCGTTATGAAACATATCATTCACCATTTCTTTCTTAACAATGGGTAACATGAAACTGTGTTCTTTGATGCTATGCTTGTTGCTGGCATTGTTGATGCTTGTGGCCACAGCGCAACAATGTGGCAGACAAGCTGGTGGAGCACTGTGCGCAAATAGGTTATGTTGCAGCCAACATGGGTGGTGCGGAAACACGAACGAATATTGTGGAACAGGTTGCCAGAGCCAATGCCAACCCAGTAGCAGCGGCGGAGATGTCAGCAGCATCATTAGCCGTTCTATGTTCGAAGAAATGCTGAAACACCGGAATGATCCGGCATGTCCAGGGCGTGGATTCTACACCTATGATGCTTTTATCGCTGCTGCTAGAGCTTTCAGCGGCTTTGGCACAACAGGTGATCTCACCACCCGCAGAAGGGAGCTTGCAGCTTTCTTCGGTCAAACTTCTCATGAAACCACAGGTGAACACGTTCATGATAGTATGTAGTGGTTTTATCTATGTGTGTGTGAGAGAGAGAATAATGTTTTGGTTTGTGTAGGAGGGTGGGCAAGTGCACCAGATGGTCCATACGCGTGGGGATATTGTTTTATCAACGAACGGAACCAGGGTGTTTATTGCGATGGTGGATCATGGCCATGTGCTCCTGGTAAAAGATATTATGGACGGGGACCAATCCAACTCACACAGTAAGTAACCAAAATGTCAATTTGAAAAGTTTAGAAATCAAAAGATTACAAAATTCGGACACTTCATTTTAAGTTTATATCGGTATCTATTTTAGAGATTACACGTGTTTATATATATGTATTCGTATCATATAATGTATCATATATTTGTATCTGTCGTATAGCGTATCCGTGGTACAAAAGAAACTATGGATGAAAAGTTTAAAGTTGGATTGTTTTATGTTTTTGGGTATTAAGTGATAATGCATGGTGTGTGTGTATGGACTAAAGGGATGCATGTTTTGAACAGCAACTACAATTATGGGCTAGCTGGTAGAGAACTTGGTTTGGATTTGACGAATGATCCGGATCTAGTGGGAAGAGACAGCGTGGTGGCGTTCAGAACAGCGATATGGTTTTGGATGAGGGCACAAGGAAACAAGCCATCGTCCCATAATGTGATTATCGGAGCATGGACCCCATCTACTGCTGACACGCAAGCGAGGCGGGCTCCCGGCTATGGTGTCATCACCAACATAATTAACGGCGGACTTGAATGTGGGCGGGGCCCGGATTCTCGGGTCCAAAGTCGGATCGGGTTCTACCGGAGGTACTGTCAAATGCTCGGTGTGGACCCAGGAAACAATTTGGACTGCAACAATCAAACCCCATTTTAAATTACTGTATGTTCCATATGGATACTTCCATCCTATGTAATGAATAAAAACGCCTTCAATGAATAATCCAAATTTTATTCCTAATTAAAGAAGCTCCCTTTGTTACATTGTTTTAATATAAATTTAAATAGGGTTAATTTTTGTTTAGACACTTTTTATATGGTTCATAAACTGTTTTTGATTTAGTTGAAAATTTATTTGACGAAAAGAACGTTCATGTTTATTAATGTTTACAAAATAATATTTTAGCGAGCATGTTTTTTGTACATGTAAGTAGAATATCACTTGTCCTAATAAAATCATTATAAAACATGAATATTAATAAGAAAATAATAAAAAAGAGTATAAAATAACTTCTATATACAAATGAATTAATTCAAAAATTTTATATTGTATTAAAACATTTGCATTATTCTCACATTAAGGAATTTCATCTCATCAGCGTTGCAAATTTCTAGTTTTTCTTTCAGCCCTATATATATATATATATATATATATATATATATATATATATATATATATATATATATATATAAGTATTTGCAAGATTACAAAGTTAGGTTATAATATTGGTAGTCTGAGCCAAGATGTTAAGATAACCACATGCCTATCTAACACTTTCAAATTAACTCCCCAACTGAACTATTACATGACATATTTCATTATTTCCATTTGTAGCTTTTGCTCGTTGGTGTCTTAATACACTTGGATAGAATGTTGTATGGATAACAACCTACTAGATATTTGAACCAATGTTGCTAGGTAAGCACATCTGTTTTTTTCCACATTTCAACAACATATAGTTGAGGCCTTGCATTACCTATCTGTGCCAATTTCATCCACTTATAGAGATTTCATACCTTGCATTACCTATCTGTGCCAATTTCATCCACTTATAGAGATTTCATATTCATCTTTGTAGTAACGATCTTATATGAGAATTTGCTCCTTCCATATTATGACTTCTCATAACTTATCGTGAGTGTCAAAATAATTTAATATTTTTATGATGATCGTCAATGACTTTTGTTATAGATCTTATTTGGTTTTTGTTATTTATGTTCCTATTCTGATTAAGAGGAATCATATAAAGACTTCTTCTCTATCTATATTATGGTAGTGACCTTTATAAAGTTGTCATTTGTCTACTCACTTTGTAGTTTGCTTTCTATAAAAAAATTACATCTCTACTAACAACCTAGTAGATAGTAGGATCCCATAAGCAATACTCATTCACATTGTCAAGATACTCCAAGAATATACATTTTCTGGATTTTAGATCTAGTTTTGTTCTTTGTTAAGTGTTGTACATCACCTAAATAGGACAACCAAACACATGTAAAGAAGAATAATGAGTTGGTTTGCCTTTTCATATTTTCATTGGTGTCTTCAAACCTATCATTGTTGATAGTGATCGATTTAACACATAACAGACAATTTCAATTAATTCTACCCAAAAGACTTGGTCACTCTCGTTGTACTCAACATAGCACTTGTTCTATATTGGAAAGTTCTATTCATCCACTTTGTCACACCATTTTGTTGAGGTGTATGAGGAACATAAAATTGTCTTGTAATACCCTCTTGCTTGCAGAATGCCAAAAAAGCTCTATCTACATATTCTCATCTATTATCTGTCCTCAAGTACTTAATTCTTTTCCCAATTTCAAACTTTACTCATGCTTTGAATTTCTTAAATATTGGAAATATATCTGACTTCTTCTTGATAGGATACTCACAATATCATGGAGTAATCGTCAACAAATGATATAAAATATATAATACTGATGATTCCCACACATCAAAATTAATCAAGTTTAATACGTGTTTGCTTCTGGTAGCCACTCTAGCAAACTTCAATCTATGTTGGTTGCTTATCATACATTGCTTGCAGAAAGGTGAAGTAACTTTTTTGAGCTCAAGTAAGAGATAATGTTTCAAAAGAATTTTCAAACCTTACTCTGATATATGCTAAAGTCTATAATGTCACATCATCACTACATCTTCTTGACTTGTTGATGCAATTGTGGAATCTAGTTCTTGCAACTATCTTTCGAAAGCACATAAAAATTTGTCTTAATATTCTCTATTTTCATCATTACTAGATTCCTCCCACCACCTTTAAGATTTCACCTTTAATATGGATCTTATCTTTGAGGTCATCTAATTGCCCAATAGTCAATAATTTCTCTTCAAGTCTTTCACATGTTATACACCTTGAATTGTGTGAACAATACCATCATACATTCTTATTTTAATAGTATGGACTCCAACAATCTTAAAGACATGATCATTACCATGAATAAAGATCCACTTGAGTTCATAAGTGTAAAATTAATCCTACTATCCACCTATCAAGTAATTGTCTTCCACCATTAAAGCTAATTACTACTTTGCTCACCAAAATATCTTCGTCTGTCTTCTGAGGTACTTAGGTACTTGCAACGCAACCTTGTGAGATTGATGCTTTAGAGTTATTTCCTCATTCTACTTATGCCAACAATCTGATTTTACGTGCCCTCTTTTGCCACAATGGTAGCATTTGAGATGCTTCTTACTTTGAGACTTTGATATACCATGCCATTAGACCTATGTTTTGTTGATCTACCTCTCATCATCATCAAAGTCTTTGCTTGCTTTGTGCTTTCCACCCATTTTACCTTGCTTTTTTTTGTCTAGATTATTCTTCAAGAATAGCTCTGACAATATTATCAAAGTATAGGTGTCCATCAATATTGTTATTTTTTATATTGTGATGATCGTACAAATCAGATAAATTCTGAAGTATAAGTTTATCATGTTCATTTTAATTATGTTGAAATTTTCCACTAAAAGTGGATTAATAACGTATTCATATTGTTGATGTGGTTCATCACTAGTGTGGACTCACTCATTCGAAGGGTATGTAGTTTTCTATTCAAAAATATTCTTATGTGAAGTGACTTAACCTCGTACAATTTGATCAAATCTCTTGTGCAATAGTCTTCTCCGCAATGCTGGATAAAATCACATATGTCATTGCTAAATAAAAATTTGTAATAGCATCATAATTAATTTCTTTCCACCTTTGATCCATGATGTTCATGGGTCTTTCTCCAATTATCTTTTCTCAAAATTATCTTCATGTTTTAGTTTCCACAATGATAAATTATTCTATTGAACTTCTCTATATCATATTTTTCTATTATAACTTTAAAATCGACTTATGCACTTCTCACCATGAATAATAGTGTCTACCAGAATAATGATTATAGTGAACTACTAAGTAAGTTCTCAAGAAAAAGAAGTGGGTCAATAATAGACACGTTTAAATACCAATTCCTTGTTAGCCAAAACTTTTCTAGACATGCACTTTCACACTATCACACTTTATATCGAGTAACAAAAATAATCTCTTTTCGATGTGAAAGATCAATCTAATTATAACCATAGAACATACTTATTTTTTTTTTCTACAACACTATTTTAGCAAAATAGTAGCAAAATACAATCACGAACCAAACTTTGGTACGACTGTTGGATACCAAAGTAACAACACAATAACTTAACTAAAATAAAAGAGGAAAAAGGAATAAAAACAAATAATATGAAATAATGTAATTCCACTAAAAGAAAGAAAATTAATAACATCATTTATTGAAAATAGGAAAAATAACTACAAGGAGAAGAAACTAATTTTCTTACTTAATTTTTTTCTCAAACACTAAAACAATAAAAATAAATAAAAAAAAGATTTTAGTGTGTTTTCTTAACAAAATAATGTACTTCTTTTATAGCACAAAAGTAAATTATCCCCGATATGAGGCTTCTCTCCTCACACATTCCAGATAATAATAGCTTATCACATGCATTTGCGCACCTAATTACATTTTGTTGTTCAGTTTCAGTATATTGATGGAAATGCTAGACAGGTTGGTTATCATGCATTTTGCTAACTTTTATCCATGAATTACACATTTTTTTATATACGCTAACTTACAACTGAAGAACAAATGAGAAGATGTCTCCTTAGTTAATCCACACACAACACACATAATGTTGTGAAAACTAACTCCTTATGTTGGGCCAAAATTGTATCAGAGCAGTAACATGTTACGGATTACATTTCTACTAAGCAATCAACATGCTAAAGTGGGAAATAGTGCCATTAAACTCGATGTTAGAAGAAGCGTTTGATACTCTCAATTAAGACATGTCGAGTGTGTTAGTGGTGGCTCAAGGTTTTAGACCTAAAACCAATAAAAAAGTGAGAACTTTTTTAAATTAATAAAATAATTAAAATTATGATATTTTTATCTAAATTTTATTTTTTGACCTTTTGTGATATAAAATTATCTATTAAACTATTATAATTAATTTTATTTAAAAAATATTTTTCAATAGATAATAAAACATCCGTTTAATTTTTGTTGAGACTTGTTGATCTTAAATAAGATTTTATTAGTTTAAGTTTTCAAAAACTCATTTCCACTTAAACAACTGGTATTGGAATTTTTAACATTATTCTATATATGCATTTGGAAAAAAATTTATTCTTTTTATATGATTAAGAATGTCAATTGGTTTATCATTTTCCAATCCTATAATTTCCTTTAAGATATTTAATTCTAAATATAAATCTAAGCCATCAAGATCCAATAAATTATCATGTATTTGAAGCCTCTTTTTGTGATTCTAACAAAAAGTTCAACTCTTCTTTTTTTTCTTTTTTGAAGTTTTGAATAACCTGATTCAAATTTTCTAGTTGTCATATTTATATATTTTTATATAAAATTAAAAATTATAATATATATTATAATGAATATAACTTATAAGTATATAAAATAAGTATATAAAATAAGTGTAAGTTAAAAAGATAAAACATGATTGTCAAGACAATAAACTTGATGGTAGAGTCTCAAAGTCTCTTATCTTTTTGGTATGTCTTTAAATATAATTTATAACTTCTAAATTCTCTTCCTTGAATCTGCACAAATTATTTTAAGATTAATTAAACAATAATAAAAAATAAAAAGAAATAGGATCAATTGATCAATCATTAAAAAATAGCCAAAGTGAACACAAACTAAAATATGAAATGAAAGAAATTTGAAATTGAAAACAAGTTGAAATAATATTATGAAAGGAACAAAGAGAGAGACAGAGGAAGAAAGAAGGAGAGAAGTTGAAGAGTCAGACAAAAATGACATATGAAGAGATGATATCAATCCCTCTCTTGGAATATAGAGAAGAGATAAATTAGAAAGTTTGGAGAAAGATTCTTTGACTGTTATTTTTTATTTAAATATTATTAATTTATTATAAGAAAGTTTGGAGAATATTTATAGTACCAATATAAATTTAAAATTATTAAATAATATTTATAGCACTAATGTAAACTTAAAATCAGTTAAAATATTTAAAATTTTGTTAGTATAATTTTAAAATTAAATATTTTTTATTTTATAATAATATGTGAGTATTAAATTTTTTGAGGCCTTGAGGCCTAAAGCATATTAAATTTTTTAAGGCTTTTGTGACCTTGAGGCCTAAAGCATATTAAATTTTTTTAGACCTTTGAGGCCTTGATGCTTAAAGCGGTTTCTTTACCTACTTAGACCTTGAGCCACCCCTATAAGATTCACATAAGTTCTCCATTCATGTCACAACACGTGGCGAAAATGCTTTAAAAAAATAAGGAATCATCATAAAATTATAGAAAAACTTAGAAAATAAAATAGTCTTCAAATTTTGGACCTTTTAATTACACTCAAGACATTATTAATGCCCTATAACGTTTGACAATTAATTCAATATAAAAAGTTAATATAATTTTAAATATATTTATTTTTCTTCAATTAAATAAAATTAAGCCATTTATTAATTATTTACTCTTTTGGAAAAGAAATTATAAAAATATTTATTTGGGTATCAGTATTACTTTCTTTGGAATGATTGAAAGTTGAAAGGGCCGAAAGTCGACCAAAAGCATATGTCTGCGACGCCTCTTATTGCCGAAAGAACATCAATTAACATTACAATTGTTTATTTTACTTATGTAACCAAAATGTTATTAACACACATTAATAGTATTGGGTATACGTTTCTAAAATTATGGAAATACGATAGAAATTCGTTTCACAAGAAGTAAAACTTAACAAACTCGGTGATTGTTTAGTAAATTTAAGCCTTCTATTATAAATTTATTTAAAATATGTTAGAGATTTTATACAGCCCAATGAATAAATTAAAGTATAACTCTATGTATAGTTAGATAGAAAATTTCACGATTTTAAAAATTAAAATAAATTAAATTTGGATGGATTTTAATTCAATTTTTTTTTTTTACTTTTTTAAATGTTTTGTTTACGTGGTATAGTTAGATAAAGTATTTAAATAAATATTACTACATATAAATTATATTAATATTAATAGTATTAAAATTTTAAAAATATTAGTAAGTGATATTTTTTTAAATTGATGTTGATTGAGATTATTTCTTAACAAAAAAGTTTCAAAAGATTAAAGCAATTTATGATTGGTATTATAATAATGTCAACTGAAAATCATAGTTAAAATTAACAAAAAAATTTCCTGTCAACGCTAGATAAATAATCCTTATTAAATTTGAAAAAACAAACAACAATATACTGAAAAATAATTACGCAAACATCAATCAAAAATTAAATTTGAACATTAAATAATTGATTTGGTATTTTTTTATAGGTTATTATCATTTTAAGTTCACACAAGTATTCTAAGTACCGTTTGAGTTAATTAAATATTGTTTAGATCCTAATATCTTAGGTGAGGTGAAGAAAATTAATAGAACTTAAAAGTAATAATAATCTCAAATGAAAACTAATTAGACGCTTCTAATCTCTAAATTGTAACAAAACATAATTTGTTATATCTCTAATGACAAATAATCTCCAATTATTTAAATGCAAAATTATTCATAGATAAATAAACAAATATAATAAAGATAAAAAAATAAGATAAGTAGAATAATTTAAAATTAATAAAAAAAATCAAAATACTATATCAATTCTCTAACTAAAAAATATTTAGCAATGCATAATAAAAAACATAAAACTCAATACATGGTGAGAGAGTTGGTTGCATATATGTAGTATCACCTTCTAGATCTTTCTGACTTTAAATAAATGTACTTTTACTTCTTCTCATTTCATGTGATTCTGAATCTAATGTTTGTCCTCTTACAAACCATTTAGGCTCTTAAAATATTTATTTATGAGAAATAACAAGAAAATAAAGAGTTTAATATAATATAAGGACAGCTCGTGATAAAATAAACTAAATAATACATATGTAAATAAACTAAATTAAACATGAATGCAAAAAAAAAAAAAAAAAAAAAAAAAAAAAAAAAAAAAAAAAAAAAAACAAAAAACAAAAAAAAAAAAAAAAAAAAAATCAACACGTCAAAATCTCCCAAGCTTAAATTTTTGCTTGTCTTCAAGCAAATAAAACACAATAAAAAACAACATTAAAGAAATACACCAAAATACATCACCTCATCCACTCAGGTCAATAAAAAAGCAATGATGTATAAAATCACAATTTCAAAATTAATAACAACATAACTAACTTGTTAAGTCATTAGTACAATAGAAAATAATATATGAGACAAGATTGAGTATGACAATGGCTAGTACATTAGAAATGATATGAGACAACATTTTGAGTGTAACAATCACTATAGTACGTTAGAAAATGATATAAAACAACATCGAGTATGACAATACTTTTTTTTTTTTTTTTAAATTAGGCTTCTAACATAGAAAACACTTCTTTGTCTACTATGTATGTATCTTTTACTATGCACTTGCCACACTTTGTCTCAAAACTAATTTTTATACAGTAAACATTTCCTCATTAGTCAATCAATCCCAAAAGGATATTTACTGTAATTTTCTTCTATTAACTTATGACCTCAAAAAGGTGTTTAGCAATCATTAACTTATTTTCTCTTTCTTTTTTTTTTTTCTTTTCTTTTCTTTTTTTATAATGCAAACAATTCTCTAATAACCAAATGTAGCAAGTGTTACCACAGAAATCTAAGATTTCATATTTCTTAGTTTAAGAGGATTAAACATCTTTTCGAAGTGTCATAGTGATAAGTCTCATTTGAGTATTGTGTGAAGGTTCCAACAAATAATCATGAATCAAATAATAATATTGTGCTACAAAATATAATCCAAAATTTAAAACTTATAACTAAGAGAATGAGTTTTCAATTCAACAAATGTGTAAGCAAAAGATCAATAATGCATAATTATGCAAGTAGATGAATAACCAATGAATGAAATTATAATCTACTAAACTTAAACTTTCACATTGTTTTTAATAAAAACAAAATAATCGAAAGTAAGGAAGACGCAACTCACAAATTTACCAAAACAATTAAAATAAAATATTGCAATAAATCTCTCCATGTGAGAATTTGGATTCTCTAAATTGCTCCTCCAAACTACTAATTTTGTTGAATCATTCAAGCTTAATGTCAAAGTTATTGGCCTCAATAGGAGGTCATACAATACTTCTCCTGTGGCACTTAGGATTGGACATACAATAGTTGTGTAGAGTAATTCTCACCTTAGTTTGTTTTTCACCATTAGTAACTCTTATTCTTCTTGAATAGGTTGTCTTACTTGATTTTTTTGCTCATTTTCTTTAGCTAGTGCTTGCCTAACTTTCTTTCTCTTTTCTTGTTTTTTTTTTTTTCATTTTTATTATAATTCA
>Ga0209489_110694_pt1 | contig 10094 bp, 6 predicted proteins | sample SiratrowhiteBW_FD_187527 | JGI IMG/M metagenome (GOLD analysis project Ga0209489, IMG submission 187527) | Root nodule microbial communities of legume samples collected from California, USA - Siratro white BW (SPAdes) (version 2) | ecosystem: Host-associated > Plants > Roots > Nodule | place: USA...
TATATATATATATATATATATATATATGTATAGCAATTGCTACATAAAGTATCACTCACTTATCTCCTCACTCACCTCATCAATCACGTACTTACTTGATCGTCAGAGTGCCTTTTGCAGGTGGACCTCTTGCCACACCTTGAAACTACAACAACTCGGATCCTCAAAGTACTCGAGCTCGGATCAAGTCGGTTCCAACCTACCTCGTCAATACACCAAATCCGAGCTTAGTAAGAACATTTGGCGCCCACCGTGGGTCGAGTAAAACTTTTCCTTGACCCAGGTACTCAGTGTCACCCCACTATCAAGTCAAACCGATTATATTTTCACTCCACCCCAAGATGGATCCAGCAACACTCGAGGTAATCAAGGCTCACATGGAGACCATCCTCCAGAACAACATGTAAGAGGCACTATGGGACCTCAGAAAAAAACTGATAGATCAAAAGGAAGCACATCGTAATGAGCTATCAACCTTGGAACAACAACTGACTGATCTTCAAAAAGAATGAGCTACTTGTCAATCGTCACCACCACAGGAAGAAGTAGACAAAAGTCAAAAGTCAAGTAGGTGGACAAGTACTCAAAAAGACAAGAGTTGATCAGGGAGGACACTCTAGGGTTGTTCGCAACTCGTCCATGGCAGAAGACCAAGGAGGACAACCTAAGGTAATACCCAGTGTCGACACTAACCAAAGGAAACAACCTAAAGAAAGAGATACAACACTCTTAGCCATGCGTATGGATACAACATTTTTGGCCGTGACATATAGATACGATTCTGGCACTCTCGGATAAGAAATACGACACTCTCGACCATGAGTATGGATACGACATTCTCGGTCGCAGTGTATAGATACAGTTCTCTCAAATATATACTCTCGAGAAAGAGATATGACACTCTCGACCATGTGTATGGATACAACATTCTTGACCACAATGTATAGATACAGATTTAGCATAAGTGGATACGACTTGGGTCCAAATAGATGCGGATGTAGTACTATGCTATACGGTTTGGGTTCCTAAATAGATGCAACTGTAGTTCTAACTTATACGGTTTTAGACTTAAAGGATACGGTTTAGGTGTAAGGGAATACAGTTTGGGTTTTAAGTTATTAGGTATTGAATTTTAAAGATACAGTATTAGTTCTAATCTATATAGTATGGGCGTAAATGGATACGGTTTTGGCTTTTAAGGATACGGTTTAGGCGTAAAAGGATACGATTTAGGCTTATAAGGATACGACTTGGGTTCCTATGGATGCAATTTGACTTTTAAGGATACGGCCTGGGTATATATGGATAAGGTTTGGGCTTCTAAGGATACAACCTGGGTTCCTATGGACGTGGTTTGTCTTCTAAGGATACGGCCTGGGCATATATGGATACGGTTTAGGCTTCTAAGGATACATCCTGGGTTCCTATGAATGTGGTTTGGCCTTTAAAGAAGTGACTTATGGGTTTTAAGATACGACCTTATGCTTTTGAAATGCGGTTTTATATTTCTAAGATACGATTTAAAGTTTTAAGATATGACCTTAGGTTTTGAGATATAGCCTTAGGTTCCTAAGGTGCTACTTTAAGGTTCTAGGATGTGCCTTTAGGATCTGAGTTGCAGTTTAGGGTTCTTGGTTAACAACACTCAGCTCGGTAACAGGGTACTCGGCTAACAACACAGCTCGACTAACAATACTTAGCTTGGTTAGGGGGTACTCGACTAACAATACTCAGCTTGGTTAGGGGGTACTCGACTAACAATACTCAGCTCGGTTATAGTGTACTCGGCTAACAACACTCAAGTCTGTTAAAGGGTACCTGTCTAACACTTAGGTTGGTTAAAGGGTACTCGGCTAACAATACTCAACTTGGTTACAGTGTACTCTGCTAACAATACTCAGCTTGGTTATAGTGTACTCGGCTAAAAATACTCACCTTGGTTACAATGTACTTAGCTAACAACACTCAACAATAGTAAAGGTACTTGATTTTGTCTAGTGATAATATGCACTAAGGCTCGGTAAAGGATACTTGGTTCTGTTTAGATAACAAGTATTTAGGCTCTGTTTAATAATAGGTATTAAGGCCCAATACTGGTAAAGGTACTCGGTAAGACATTGGTAATAATAGGTAGCAAGGCTCGATACTGGTAAAGGTACTCGACATGGGTAAAGATACTTGGTAAGGCTTTTGTAATATGTATTTGGGGTATGTTTAGCAATAGGTACTAAGGCTCGGTACTAGTAAAGGTACTCGACACTGGTAGAGGTACTCGGCAAGGCTTTAACCACTATGGAAACACCGGCGGCGGTATCGTCTATTTTACAAAGTAACCTCCTAGAGCACCCAATTTCAATAAAGCTTATTTTCTTTCTACGCTTTTCTATTATTATATTTTTCAATTCTCTATTCCTCAATTTTCCAAAAAAAAAAGTACAATTATATATGAACGTAGGCAGTGTGGCATATAGGCAGGCAATGTATTAACACATAGTGAATATACCTTGCTGAAAATGAGGAGAGAAACAAAAACAAAGATAGAGTCAAAACGACACTAATCTCTGAATATTTTCACATGTTATGTAATCTGCTATAGTGAAAGGTGGTGATTCTCCCTGGTGCCGAGAAAGTTTCAATATCACGCATGTAAGTCAAAACTTAAACCGAATAGTGTACGATATGTGTCTGTGTACTCCCAAAAAGAATAATTCATTCCCTTTTTATATCCAAAATTTTGACCTCTCGAATCCTTTCTCTGTAGTTTTTTCAATCATTGATCGTTATTAAGAAATTGAAAAATGAATCTTATTAATCCTCTTTATTTTCAGTTAAAAGGAAAACTAAACAGTATAGTGGAATATGGAAGAACATGGTGAGAGGGGAGAGTGAACGTGTGGAGAGTGAGAAAAGAGGGAAGGTAAATGTGTGAGTTGATGAAAACAATTAATGTGAGAAAGAGATTTTTGAAAAAAATATTTTTTATACATTTAAGGCGATATATATATATATATATATATATATATATATATATATATATATATATATATATATATATATAATTTAAAGGAAAACAAATTTAATTTTTAAAAACGAGTAATATATCAAGTGTTTTATTTTCCAAAATTCGTTTCTAATCGACGGAATCCTAAAAGGACCTCTCCTTTGTTTATGTAAACCGTGAAGAATCCAAATGCATGCATGGAAGCATGTGAGTTCATATTGAATAACAATATAAACTCTGGTGTCTCTTAGTTAGTTAAACCGTTAAAATTGAGCAAGAAAGTTTGTTAGTTATCTCAAGAAAAAAAAGTAAATAAATGAGTCAAAAATCTTGAACTTGAAAGTGTTTATAGTTATTAGAGTGAAAAAAGGGTAGAACAAAGGAGAGGGAAATGAATGTTATTTTTGATATTGCGAGAGACGTTGGGCTCTCCATTGTAATTCATCCCTTCGATATAATCTGCGATGTTAAAGAAAAGCTCTAGAACATTTTTGGTATTGAATGAATGAATTCACAAAAATGTTTCACAATATCTCACTAATAAAATATAGGTGTGATGCATATTTGAATTTTTTTAGTTGATTAAATTATAAAACTACAAATTTACTTTTATAGTTAACAAATTTTAAAAAAGAAGTATAATTAATTGGTTGGATGTGATTGATGAATTATTATTGTTTTAGTTGATAGAATTATAAGATTACCAATTATTTTAAAATAAAAATAAAAAATTATTATATAATTTTTAATTTTTTTTCATTATTATTATTATTATTATTATTATTATTATTATTATTATTATTATTATTATTATTATTATCGTTATCGTATCCCATCTCTGTTACATGTGTATGCTTCTATCATATTTTCACCTATAATCGATAATCGATTATTCCTAAAAATAATTACTATAGAACTGCAGACAATTCATTATGTAGAAACTTACCTCTACCGAGTGCTTTCCTTGCTTCTGATCAAGTCGAGGTTAAACCATATTTCTTCACACCACCACAACCAGCTCAAGGATACAAGATCAAACTTCAAAATGTAGAATTTGGATTTGAGATTTTTGGTGTTTCTCTATTGTATAGTTCTGCGTTTTTGCTCACACCACTATACTTTCTTCTATACCTTGTGGGTCTTTCACTATGACTTCGTCACTCGTGAAGATCCAAGGCGAACAGGTTCTCACTAACGATTTTCAGGACCTCTCAATCAAAGATCTGAGTGAGAAAGAGAGTGAGGCAATGATTCACGAGGTGGGTTACGGAAGCCATGGGTAACTTATGCTATTTGTCTGTATAAAATAGTGATGTAGGAACTGCTCTTGTAAAAGGTTACGAGCATGCTTACTGTGTAATATGCATTCTTCGATGGGCTACATACCATGAGAAAGTAACTTGTCCTTAGTGTAAACACCCATTCGAGTTCCTCAATATTCATCGTGTACTTGATGGTAGCATTCAAGATTACATGTTTGAGTAGAGTGTTTGTCTGCTACTTTGGGACTCATGGTTCAAACCTTTATCTATTGAAGAACACGTGGTTCACAAAGATGCTTACGAGGAACTTGAAGATTACCTTCATTACGAGGACGAGGACGTGGAGGGCGATATGGATGAAGCTTATTATGGTGGTTCATCTAGTTTCTGTATCGACAACCGCCGATGGGGAGATAATGGTATGTCAGGGCTAGTCATTAAGAAGCTTGCCCGGTTCATAGCCGAACTTCCAATATTCAGGAGCATGTTCATCGAGGGAGGCTAAGAAGAAAGAAGTTGTTGGGAAGAGTACCATATGAGAAGGGCAAAGCGAACATAATGAGGGAAGCTGCTGATAGGGCTGTTGAGGCAAAACATAGGAGTATAGGTAGGAACTGATGCCCTGAAAGGGATGTTGCTATGTTTTTCCTCAGCAGCCCTATCAGTAGCTTCCCTTCTCTGTGTCTTTTTTGCCCTTCTCTTGTGGTATTCTTCCCAACAACTTCTTTCTTTTTAGGCTCCCTCAATGAACTTGCTCCTGAATCTTGGAAGTTTGATTGATGAACCGGCCGAGCTTTTTGACGACCAGCCATGACATAACTGTTATCTCCCCATCGGCTATTGCCAATACAGAAACTAGATGAACCACCATAACAAGCTTCATCCACATCGTCTTCCGCGTTCTCTTCCTCATACTGATAGTAATATTCGAGTTCGTAAGCATCTTTGTGAACCACATGTTCTTCAACAGATAAAGGTTTGCAAAACTATACAATAGAGAAACACTAAAACTCTCAATTCCAAATTCCACATTTTAAAGTTTACTCTTATATCCTTGTGCTGGTTGATTTGGTGTGAAGAAATGTGGTGCAACCTTCCTTGATCAGAAGCAAGAAAAGCACTCGATAGAGATAAGTTTCTACATGATGAATTACCACACTTCTATAGTAATTATTTTTAAGAATAATGGATTACCAATTATTGGCGCATGGATCAGAGATGAGATTTGATAATAATAATAATAATAATAATAAAATTAAAAATTATATAATAATATTATTTTTTATTTTTCATTTATTTTTATTTAAAATATTTGTAATCTTATAATTCTACCAACTAAAAAATAACAATTTATTAATCACATAAAACAAATTAATTATATTTCATTTTCAAAATTTTTTAACTAAAAAAGTAAATTTTCAATTTTATACTTCTGTTCTGTTAATTTTATGGACATATAAATATATAGATATTATACTATTTTCTAATATATTACTAATTATTATATTTATTCAGCTTTATAATATAATTAGTTGTATAGTATAGTAGTATTATAATTGTTCTTACCTAAGCTTAAACCTTCGAATTTGATTGAAGGTGACTTTTGCAGAAGCGAGGTGTGATCGTCCAGGTGGTCAACCTCGCTCTTTGTCATGAACGCAATTCTTGATTCTCCTTGCTTCTTTTGGTTCTTCTTCTTCGGTTTCAACCTAAAGGATTTTACGTACAAAGTCAACAACAATTACAAATCCAAAAAAAATTATATAAATTTAATGAAAAAACAGAGTCAAATGAGGACACTGACAACGATTATCTCCCCCTTTCCTTTTTACTTTATCATTAAGACATTAAACAATAGATATATAGAAATTCTCAATAATCAAAAAAAGGAAAAATAAATTGAAAATGAATAATAACTACTATAGTTTAATCCACTGTATACCCAACCTGTCTTTGGCTATTTTCATATATTAAATAATCCATCATATTTTTCACTATTACTATCTTTCTTTCTGCTTTTCTTGTTTGTTTATCTCATACACTCAAAACATTTCAACAAAACCTACACCCAGTTCTTTAAGTGTTACTTTCTTGAATTGTTCTTGACAAAATTTTACACATTGCACCTAAATAATATAAAAAAACTCAGAATTCAACCATACACTTGTCATTTTCCTTACCCAATACTTACTGTTTCTTAGTCTTGTCTTGATCCTGGTCATCTGTGCCTCCATCATCACCTTCTTCTTCCTCATGGAGTTAATCATCCATATATAGAAGCCTTATTTAATAATCGAATATTTAGGATATTAAATATAATAGACAATAAATGAATAAATGATATTTAGAAGCCTTATTTAAATCATTAAATGGCAGTTACTAGATTTGATAACCGGATGTTTAGGATTTGATGATCGAATATTTAGAATATATGTGAATTTAATTAGGAGTAATTTGTTACATATTCACAGTGCAATAATTTTCTATTGAATTTATATAAAAAAATATTATGTAATGAAATATAAAGATATTTAATCTGTACTTACTTATTAAAAATAATATATTTTTCACGTTATTTGTTAGTTTATAAAATAATTAAGGAAAAAGTTAGTAATTTATATTTTTATTGTTATAATTATCTTATACTTTATTTCAAAATTATATGTTGCTTTAAAATTACTTGTCATTAATTGTCTTATAAATTGATTTTAATAAATAATACGAATAAAATAATGAAATTATATCTAAATCAAAAAAGTATAGAAATGAAAATTATAAAAAAAAAAGGATAAAATATCATAACTTTTTTTTTTTGAAAAAAAAATCCTCTTCTAAATTATTTGTTATTAATAGTTGAAAACAAAGAAATTGTAAATAATTTTAATCAACAAATTTCAATACCGTATAAAATTTGTTGAAAGTTATTCAACTAAATTTTAAAAATATACTAGATAGATAGAGATGAAATTTTTAGATAAATATATGTTTTTAACTTGTATTTTATCTCACCATTGAAATTGAAAATTAAAATAAGTTTTTGTTAAAAAAGAAATTACAAAAAAAAAAAAATCACAAGTATTTATCCCCCTCTCTCTCGTATCTAAACCATGCCTTAAAGGGGACATGATCACTATCCAAATGTCTGAGGAGCATTATCTTGCTGGCTTAAAAGGATACAAAAATCATCTTCACGATATAATTGTCTTGTCCAAAGGAGATAAATCTCTTACTCATTTAGATATTTGCAAGAAACTTGAAGGGGCTTGGAGGTCTCAGGTCTCTTGGAAAGCTAGCCCTCTCGGTAAGACATTTTATGAGTTTGCTTTCTCCCTTTTAGAAGACTTGAGGGGAATTTTGGGAGTGGGTTCTTGGAATCTTTCTGTAGGGATTCTCAGAGTTTTTGTTTATTCAAAAGATTTTGCTCTTGCTACAATGAACATGACTAAGGCTCAATGTTGAAGTTATGAGTAACCAAGAAAGTAGCGCGACGGCGGTGAGAAGGAGGTGGTTGGCCGCTGGTGGTTCTGAATTGCGGCAATTAACGGTGACATGGCCCCCTTGCTGTTTTGGGTTCTGATTGGTATTTTGATGGGTTCCAATGTGGTTTCGATTTCCTATTTGGCTTTGATTCTCTATTTGGAAGGATTCTAATAGGGATTAGGGTTCTATTTGCCTTAATTTTTTTTTATTTTGGAGGATTTTGAGAGGATTTAGGGTTCCTGTTGAGTCCTCTGGTGGGTTCTAATAGGGTGTAGGGTTCTTGTTTGGCTTATTTTTTATTTGGGAGGATTTTGAGAGGGTTTACAGTTCCTATTGAGTGCTCTTATGGGTTCTAATAGGGTTTAGGGTTCTTGTTTGGCCTTTTTTTTATTTGGAAGGATTTTGAGAGGGTTTAGGATTCCTATTGAGTGCTCTAATGGGTTCTGGAAAGTATTTGGCGTTGGAGAATTTACTAGGGGAGTTTCTTAATCGTGCCAACGACAACAATCAATAACCCGCAGTAATTGTGTAAGTAGCAGCAATCAAATAATTCCATGATTGTGCCAGTGCCAACAACCATCAAATAGGTATTTATATACAATCATTCAAATTTACTCTTAAAAATGTTTATAAGCTAATTACTCATCATTGATATTGATACAACACAGATAAACACAGAGCAGAACTCATACAAGTTCAAGAAAAACACATACTAGTTGAAGACAACAAATTTAGTTTTTCCAGGCTGAGTTCAAGAGGGGGTTGAATTGAACTTCAAAAACTTTTCACAGACCGTGATCAATTTTACAAAACTGGATAAAGATTCTTTATTCAAACTATTAAAAGATGATTTCCGTAAAATCCACAGTGAATGTTCAATCTGTTTCAGAAAATAATCAACTAACTATATCAATTGTATTTAATCAAATCAAGTGCGGAAGCAATAAACTGAAACCAGAAAGTATTTCAAATACATCAGAAATTAATCAATTAAACAATAATCACAATGAACTACAGATCAACCTGATAGTATTACAATCCAGATTAATAGACGGATCAAGAAATAACTATTGTCTCAAGAAAATAAATTTTCAGATGTTAAATCTATTAAACAGTGATATAAGAAGACAATAAGAATTTCAAGATTGTCAAGAACAAATTTAGTCAATTGTACAAATGAAATAAAGGTTTCAAAAAAACTCAGAAATATCAGTAGAATGATGAACAATCAATTACGCACGAAAATCAATTAATTGCACGTGAAAAATAGCTAATTGCACAAACACCAGAAACAATATAAGTGTTCAAGAATAGGGAAAGAAAGATCAAGAACACAAGTTTTTATCCTGGTTCACCCTTTCTCAAGGGTTACGTCCAGTCCTTTGCAAACTAGCTAAGATTTCTCCTAGAAAAGATCTCCAAGATCAGTATCAAACAATACAACACTTGCACCCCGCAAGCACACCCTCTCCCAACAGTAAAGCAACCTATTGAACCCTTCAGTAGCTATAAACACTGTACAAAACCCTCTGTACACACAAATTACAATCATACACCTTATGTAATATGTAACCACATAGAAGTATTCAAAAAATATAATGATCATATCAAACCACACAATGATTCTACTCAAAACAAATTACAAGTATATCAAGATCAGAGTAGAAACACTTAGCTCTGCATAAGATCACTGTTGCACTGATTCAGAATCAAAGTAATGTTCCAAGATTATGATTCTTGAGAAGAAATGAGATAGCAAAGGCTTTCAAGGTGTTTCACACGATTCTCTCTCGAAGGTGTCGCAACCGGATCACGACGGGGTGATCAAAATTTAATTTTTTTAAAAAAAATCATTTAAATTGAGATTGGAGTCGCCACCATAGCTTATTAAGGAAAACCATGGAAAAACCAAAAATAATAAAATAGTCTGCAAACCAAAGTAAGGATTCGGGAGTCGGTTACGTGTGGGGAAGGTATTAGCACCCCACAACGCTCGTCCTAAGACGGTACCATTAATCAAATGAATAAGAAATAAGTGCGGTTTTAAAAATATCATTTTTTCCCAAATAATAACAATAAAAATGAGACTAAAGACAAAACAAACAAATATATAAAAAAAACAAACAAGAAAACATGCTTATAAAAATTATAACAATAAATAATAATTAGGCAGATAAAAATATCAAACAAAAATAAAACAAACACACATATATATTTTTATTTATTTGGACCCGACAAGGTTTAACCTTGGTCCTACGTATCTCTATACATGATAGAAAATCAGGGTACACGTAGTTCTATTTTAAGAATTTTGGTTTGGTGATATTTGGTTATATTTTTTTTAATTTCTA
>Ga0209489_110695_pt1 | contig 10093 bp, 5 predicted proteins | sample SiratrowhiteBW_FD_187527 | JGI IMG/M metagenome (GOLD analysis project Ga0209489, IMG submission 187527) | Root nodule microbial communities of legume samples collected from California, USA - Siratro white BW (SPAdes) (version 2) | ecosystem: Host-associated > Plants > Roots > Nodule | place: USA...
TAAAATTTTTTATATATGTACAAAATTTAGAAATTTTCAAATGAGAGTTTATTTACAAAAATATTCAATGTATATATGTTTCTTGTAATCATTATATGCTAACTTCTTTTTTCTGTAAAAAAAATGATTGATTTTTTTGTGTTACTTTATTTCATATTTTTCTTCAAGAAAAAAAAAATCTTAAGAAACAATTTTATTTGCTCTTATCTTTCTATGATGAGTTCAAGACCTTGACTTGACACTACCAAGAGGGACTCAAATGGACTTTTTTTTGAAAAAGTGAGGTTGAGACCATAACCGCATCAAGCGGGTCTCAAAATAAATCTTGCAAGTAGCGAGGTAAGTACAAGAATGCACGAATGTATGTAATATTTTTCATTTTTGATATTCTTGATTTTTGGTTTGATATTGGCATTTAAGAAGAGATGAATGAGTGCACTAAGAATGCATGAACATATACATAGAATCCTATGATGATGATTTATGAGAATGTATGTAATGCATAATTTCCATTTTTGTTTATTGAATGAATGATGGAAATGCATATGTTTTATTCTTGATTAAATGAGAATGCATGCATAAAACTTCATTTTTCATTATTGATTTTTTTTTTGAGAATGCAGGTATAAAACTCTATTTTTTTATTTTTTTGAAAGTAAAAATGCATAGATGAATGCACAAAAACTCTATTTTATTTTTCAGCTTTAGTTGAAAAATAATGCATAGATTGCATGCATAAAATTCTATTAAGTTTTGATTTTAAGTAAATGCATATATGTATGCACAAAACTTTATTTTTTTTATTTTTGAATGAGAATGCATGAATGAAATGTATAAAACTTTATTTTATTTTTTTAGTTTTTTTTGAATGGTAACTATACATTTTTTAATGAGGATGTATGAATGAATGCACAAAACTCTTATTTTTCAATTTTGATTCTAAGAGAATGCGTAAAACTCTATTTTCTTTATTTTATATTTCTATTAGAATGTATTTTCAAAATTTCTCCTATGTTATTGAATATAGTATGGATGCCTTTGAGGATATATGATGCACATGAGAATGTATGATATATGTTAAGATATGTGATGCGTGTTTAGATGTGTAGTGAATGTCTAAATGTATGATACTTATTTAGAAGTATGATGCATGCAAAATATATGCAGGTCAATAGTTTTTTTTATGCTAGAAAAAAATAAATACAAACTAATTAAGCAATTATTTTTGGTTTTTTTGGTATTTTTTATGCAAAAATTTTTTTAGGAATTCATTTATGATTTAAAAAAAAATGCAAATATATATGGATGTTTGAAATTTGGATGCGTAAAAAATTTCTTTCTTTTTCTTTTTGAAATAGCATTTATGAATACATGCAATTATTGTTTATCTTTCTTTTTTTAGAAGGTATGAAATTTTATTTTTGAAAATATATGAATGAATGTCATGAGATTGATTTTTTGTTATTATTATTATTTAATATCAACATTTAAAAATGTCATGAGAATGCCTGAACATGTGTATGGAATTTTATTTGAGAATTTCTTTTTAAAATTAATATTAAAAATGAATCTACTCAGGAATGAGACTTAAACAATTTTTCAAAATTATTATTTGCAAATATTTTTTTTAAAACAAATACGTGGAGTTAGGGAGTGAGAACATGGGAGTCTACTTATTTATTATCTTGAACATGCAAATCAAGTAAGCAGTTTGAAAGCAGTCTTCCCTTCTTCTTCTTTATTATTATTTATTCTCCTTTTTTAATATATATTTATTTTTATTTTTATTTATTATTTAATCATTAATTATTTAATATTTTTTATTTTTTATTTTTTATTTTCGTTTTTTAATTATTATTATCTTTTAATTACCACATTTTTTAAGTTTTCTCTTAATGAAAAAAAAATTCAATATATTTTTAATTACTATCTTTTTTCTTTCAATAAATTTTTAATAGATTGATCTTACTATTTCTTTGTATGAATTTTATTTTAAAACTTTATTCATAGAATATAATGAGACTAAAGCCTCTCTATTTTTTTTTTATTTAAATGACAAAGTATAATAAAGCTAAATAACACGTACTTTTATTTTAATTTTTATATTGTTTTATAATCTAAAATAATTTATTTGTCTGAACGAAATTGGGCCACAATCATTAATCAAAAGTAAAATAATGAGTACACTTTCAATCACACTAATAAAAGCAATCACGCACTTATACTCAATAGGAACAACATATTCAATTCATAGTTGCTAATAAAGAGTAGCACACAAAATTCACTTAGTAACATGCAAAACTCACTTAGAGTCATACAACCTATTGCATCATATATGTTAATCAACCAAGTCACACAATTTATTATCAATCACGAGAACTATAACACTTTGCTTCAAGAATTTTTAGAGGCACATGATGAAGCAAACAGATTGGCCATGTCAAACAATCGATTGAAAGGTTTAAACAATTGGTTGGAAGAAAGATTCAACTCATTTCAAGAAGAACTAAAAACTGTAAATTTTGATTTTGAGCATTTAAACATAATTTATCAGTCTTCTAACCATGAGGGTGAATCCATTAAATAAGTCAAATCTGAAAGGTTTTGCAAGGCAGAGAAAAATATTTTGTAAAAACTTCTTCAAAACTAGCTATGGGAACTGCAAATTTGAATTTTGTTCTGGATCCCAAAATTGTGTGTTTGACAAAGTTGGCATTAGCTTTAAACCAGTTTTTCAGAGAAAAAAAAAACTAGAAAGTTTAGCAATTTTTTTAATTATAGCAAGAATCAAGTCTCACCTTTTCAAACCTGCTTTTATTGTTTGCAAAAAGGCCATTATGCTAGAGCATGTAGAATTAAACTATTTCGTGTTCCAAATGGCTTGGTAAGTTGGGTAACAAATTTGGACCCAAGTTTAGGGTGCCAACTTTTTAAACTTAATCTATTTTGCAGGAAAAGGCAGCAACCAAGAATAAGCTTTGGTCTTCAGATAGTGGTTGCTCCAAACACATGACAGGAGATGCATCACTGCTTACAAATTTCAATGAAAGCAGACAACAACAAGGGCGGGATCTTAGGTAGTGGAGACATAGGGGACAAAGACTCGTTGATCATCAAGGATGTGTTGTTGGTAAAAAGGATGAAGCATAACTTGTTGAGCATCAACCAACTATGTGACAAAGGGTTTCAAGTCACATTTGAACTAGAAATTTATCTTATATTCAGTGTAGGTTCAAGGAGAACACATCTTGTTGGTAAAAGGGTCAACAATGTATATATGTTGAGCATTTAGTGCATTGATTCTAGCCTACATTTCTTCCTGTCCAGTAATGATGAAAATTGGTTTTGGCATAGGCACATAGCTCATATACACATGCATCATTTAAACATTTAGTAATTGGATTGATTAAACTCAAGTTTGAGAGGGACAAAATTTGTGAAGCATGTCAAAAGGGAAAACAAACAAAAAATTCTTTTAAGCAAAAAAATGTTGTTTCAACTTCAAGACCTCTTGAACTGTTTCACATGAATTTATTTGGACCCTCTAGATTCATGAGTATAGGTGGTAATTACTATGGCTTAGTAATTATTGATGATTTTTCTAGGTTCACATGGAATCTCTTCATTATACCTAAGGATCATGCATTTGGTGCCTTTAAGAGACTTGCCAATGTAATCCAAAATGAGAAAAACTGCACTATTGTTGCCACTAAAATTGATCATAGAGGAGAGTTTTGAAAAGAAAAGTTTGAAAGATTTGGTGAAATATTTGGAATTAAACACAATTTTTCAGCTCCAAGAACTCTACAACAAAATGGGATTGTAGAGAGAAAAAATAGAGCTTTGGAAGAACTTCTTAGAACTTTGTTGAATGAAACCAATCTTCCAAAATACTTTTTGAATGATGTAGTAAACATCACAAGCTATGTTTGAAATAGAGTTTTAATTAGACCTATTTTGAAGAAAACACCCTATGAGTTTTTCAAGGGAAGAAAACTAAATATTTTACATTTGAGAGCTTTTGGCTACAAGTGTTTTATTTTGAATAATGACAAGGATAACTTAGGCAAGTTTGATGCTAAGGCAGATGAAGGCATCTTCTTAGATTAATCATCATATAGTTATGCATATATAGCATACAATAAGAGAACTATGTTGATTCAAGAAATTGTTCATATTACTTTTGGTGAGACTAACCAAAGGCTCCAAGAATGACCTAAGTTAGCTCCAGGTGACAATGAAATAAATGAGCTTCAAAGACTAAAAATAATTGCAGATCAAAACAACAAAGAAGGTGATTCTGCAGAGCTGCGTAAAGATGAAACAGTTGCAGATACAACACCTCCTACACCTGCTGAAAGAGTAGATTTACCTCAAGAGTGGAGGGTGATAAGGGATTTGTCTCTGGACAATGTGATTGGTAAAATACACAAGTATAACTGTTCTTCAAATTGTTTTTGGTTATATGAAACTGACTTTGTATTCACATTAAAGCAGAATGAAAAAAAGAATTATAGAGCGAATCCTTTAAAAAATACAGAGAATACAATGAGATACAATTTTTTTTTCAAGTGATTTGATTCAAGAAGAAGTAAGTGAATCTTTAAGCTCATCCTTGATACAAGATAGTATTGTTCTGATTTTACATCACAGGGAAGTAATTGCAGTCCTTTTCTATCACTGGTTTTGATTTGGAATTGCAATATTTGTTTTGTTTTCAATTTTACATTGATTTAGAGTGTCATTTGCTACAAATGTATACGGTTTATGCTTGTCGAGGTGTAGTAGAGTTCTGCACAGTGAGTGTATGTTCTTGCAGGGTGCAAGAGTGTGTTCTTGGAAGATGCAAGAGTGTGTGATTGGTGTATTGATTGAACAAGTTAATTCTCTAGTGGAATTTCTTTGCTTGTTGGCAAGGAGACTGGATATAGATCTTCCGGAAGAGTGAACTAATATAAATCTTAGTGTTCTTGATCTCTCTCATCTTTATCTTGATTCACAACCTGAAACTGCATAATTTCTTTACTGTTGCATATTTTTCGACTAATTGTTCTCGATATTCAATTGATTAATTTCTCTGTATTGCAACTTCTGTTCACTACTGTTTTGGAACTCAAAAGTGTTCACTGATAATTGGTTAATTTATTTTTGTTTAGTATAGTTTGTGTCACAGTAACATTGATTGGATTTTTATAAAAAAGATTTATTCTTGATTAATTAATTAGTTGTGTCTAAGATTTAATAAATTGCGTTCACTGAGTTTGTGATCTATTGAAAAAACTAAAATTAATTGATTCGACAAACTAATTGATTGTGATATGTCTATAATAATTTGTGATAATATCAACTAATTGTAGCTTTTATTTAATTGATTACAATTTAGTGTTTGATTTTTCAACCAGGATAAATTGATTGGTTATTTTCGTAATTCAATTGATTAAATTTTTTAATCAAGATTTTCAAGATTTTACATTCATTTTTTTTCATTTTTAATTGATTATTGTATCTGGGATTGGTTCTTGCAAGTATTTGTAAATTGATTGAATATTAAATTTAATTGATTGATTTTGTGTTGAACTGTACTATGAGTTCTTTTAATTGATTGTTTTAGTTTTCAATAGATTGATTCTATTATGTGCAACCAAATATCCTATTGTAAATTATTTTAATAAAAAGATATTCATTCTTTCTATTAATTCTTTTTACTGATTTGTGAAAATATTTTAAAGTTGAATTCACCCCCCTCTTGAACTCAACCTAAAACTCTTTTCAACTGTGAATGAAAAATTCCTAGGACACAAGGTAGTGTTCCCAAGTCTTAAGGACCCTGGCCAAAGAATAAAGCTTTTTCTCATAGGTGGGGTAATTGAGGGTGGCACCATGAAGCTTTTCACTTAAATATGCAATTGGGTGGCCACCTTGCAATAACACAACACCTATTCCAACTCCCGATGCATCACATTCTAGCTCAAAAGTTTTAGAAAAATCTGCCAAAGCTAGAACGAGTGTATTAGTGAGCAGAGTCTTTATCTTTTGAAATGCACTTTCTTGTTTTTGACCCCTATGGAACATGACATCTTTCGTTTACCAAATCCTTGAGTGATGAAGCTAAACTGGAGAAGTTAGGCATGTATGTAAACATAAACCATTTCTACAAACAAACCTAGAAAAAGAAATTATTTACAAAATAATTAAAAAAACAATTAATTTGTATAATAATATTATTTGCATAGATTTTTTTCTTACACGTAGATTATGCACACAAGGAAATGATAAATTGTTTATGTATATCACATTTTTCTTTAAAAAATATATGAAAGCAACGCCATCTTAAATTATCATCATGTAGAGTTAGAAAAGTTTGAACTACATTTAGGGCTTTCTTGCGGCGTTTGTTGTAGTTTTCCAAATAATAAAAAGAAACAAAATTTATGAAGTAACTAAAAGTTTTGGTTTCCCCCATTTAGGGCGTTGCCCTTAATTAACCAAACAAGACACTCTACCTTACAATTAAAACGACATTTCGTACAACAAGTATATGTACGTATATGTCACATATAAAATGACCAAAAGAGAATATTACAAGGTGTGGAAGAAAACACGTATTGTAAGTACAAGTAAAAGGACAATGTGACAACCCAAGCTAAGCTACACAAACACATGTCCACATATTTGGTGTCACCTAATCAAACACAACTCATCCAAACTAATTTTCTGGTTATAACGAGCAATCTCTAACTCCCATCCCCAAACCACTTTTCTTTATTGCTTGCTTACTATGAAAGCAATAGCCACCTCATTATAGGGATATGATATGTCTTTAATATGACATTAATGTATATTTATATATTTAATAAGAACTTGTTTACTTTTAAATTTTGTAACTTTTTTAGCTTTAGTCTTTAATTCTTTTCAAATATTTCATTTCATAGTCTATTCTGTTTAAAAAAGTTACATGTTTAATAGAAACTAACTTAGATAATGTAATATACGATATATTACTCTATATTAGACACGACACCTTATTAATTATGTCAGTTTGTATTAAACGTGACTGAGATAAAAAAAAATCACAAAATGAATTAAATTAGGTCAAAAAAATATTGTGATTTCAATGGATAATTTTATTTGATTAGGCAACTAGATCTATGTACCGACTCATTTTATTAAAATTTATATATCAAATTATTACATTTAAATTTAAAATTAATTTATCCATATAACTTCAATTTTAAAAGAAAACAATATTTTTTATCTTTTATCTTTTTTTATCTTTGGCATTGGCTTTTATGAATTCAGTTTTCCAACTTTTTCTTAAAAATATATTGTAGTCCTTCTTTATATTTAAATTTAACATTTAGTAACAATTTTTTACCATCGCAAAAGTGCTAAAAGAACTAAATTCACATATGTTTTTAAAGTTTTGGGGATTCACTTATCAAATTTTAAAGAATAAGGATAAAAAGATTAACAAAAAGTACATAGATTAAAAAAATATATCTAACCATTTTTAAAATATATTTTAATTAATTATATATTTTTTAATTATTTTAATTTTAAAGTGAAACAAAATAGTCTGTTGATCCAACAGAAGACTTGATTGAACATAAAATTCACAACTCATTTAAAATATTAAATTGTCACAAAATTTATTAAATAGTTCATAAGACAGTAAAAGTTTAAAGGATAAAATCATTCCTTGCCTTGAATATAGATCATGTAATAGTTATCCAAATATTTCTCCAGCATTCAAATTCAATTTTTTTTAATCTCCACAAGAGTCTGAAACAAAAATGCATTGTGATCCTATATTGGTCCCACTTTTTCACACACGAATAATAGATGTGATTTTGTTTCCTCCATCCTTTACACAAAGAACATAATGATCCATATGCCCCTAGATTTGTATTCATCCTTTCTAATAGTTTGTTGGAAATCCCTACTAACAATCATGTTATACTAATATTGTTTTCCTCTTAAAATAATCATGATGCTACTTCAATTAACACACCCACCTATCTTCTTCCTTCTAATTACCCATACTTTTTATTATCATGTATTGTTGCTTGAAATGGACATAGAGTCTAGCATATATATATGAGCTAGCCTTTCACCATTGTTCCATTCATCCTCCTTATTTTTTTAGCTTTCACCTTCACCAACCCTCCTTTCCAACACATATCTTCCTTAAATCTCTCAACCATATTGAGATCCTCCCATCTCTCTCCTCCCTTGCTAACTCTCTTCAACCACCATACTTTGAATCCACAATTGCACCACACAAACTTCCTCCATGATCTAGTGGTTGTCACCCACTTAGTTAACAATACCTTATTAAACATCTCAATATCTTTAGTCCCTAGTCTACCTCCCTCCTATTTAAAACAATTTTTTTTTTCACTTCATCCATTCAATTTTTCTATTTCCCTTCTCACCTTTGTAATTTTCTCACTTTTATTTTATGACATTTGCTACAATTTAAAGAAAGGGAAAGAACAATGCAAGTGAAGCAGTTACCAAAGTAATCAAGCACATCCTTCCCCTAAAAATATAAATATTTGTGTCTCGACATAGTTATCTTTTTTTGAAAATTTATTCACTATCCCCTCCCATATCCCTTTCTCCTTAGATTAAATTGAGATACTGACAAAAGGATAGTAATTTATAATTCAACATGTTTACATACCTTTTTACAGTTAAGAAATCTACTCCAAAGTTTCGAACTTATTCTTAAAACTTTTAAATTAAATAGGATCTCAAATCATCTTAGGAAGCTTTTAATGATGAAAAAGCATTTCTCACATACACCTCTCTAAAACAGATTCCATCATTTACATATAGTGAGAAATTCACTTTCACTTTATTGTGTTACTTTTACACTAGAGAACAATTACTTCTTATAAGCATGTCTACTTAAGTATTGCCACGGTAATAAAAAAAAAAAATGAAGTTAATGGATTATCTTGTCATAAATCTTTTACATGTTAAATTTCTTTGTAGAGTTTCTATTGATCAAAACTAAAATTGAGCTAAACACAAAACTCTTTTATTTACATGATTCACCTCTCACTTTTTTTCATCATATACATTAAGAACTCTCAATTAACTATGGATACGCGTGTATAATTGTGTGTGTGTATATATATATATATATATATATATATATATATATATATATATATATATATATATATATATAATTGTATACTAAATATGAGAAAGTGTAATTCCCCTACTACCAAATTTTCGATTATATAAAAATCTTTCTCTCATCAAATGTCTTCTAAATAATTTCTATTCGGTCGTCGAATCTTAGTATTTTTTTTTTCTAGTTATGAAAATTGGTTGTTAATAATAATATTTTAAATTCACTCGTTTGGTTATTGTTAAATAAACACTCGAGTTCCTCCAAACTTAGTATTTTCTACCTTTTACTTAGTATTTTCTATCTTTTACTAAAATAATCAGTTATTTACTTTCGATTTTATAAAAATGTTATTTAAATTAAAATAACCAATCTACAAAAGTTTTCTCTAGAAAATGTTACTTGGATTTCTGAAAACTATGTAACTTTAATTTTTCGATTGCACTAAAACAATACTATGAATTAAAGGAGTTGTCTTACCAAATTAAAAAAAAAAAGTAATTTCATAATTTTTATTTTTTTAGAAATAATTATTTTTTAAATAAGAAATATTCTTTTATGATAATTAAAAAATATTAAATGATTAAAAGCGTACTGAATGATATTAACTTTTAAAGTAGTATATATGAAAGAACACATTTATATGATGGAAAACTTTATATTCAAGCCACATATGAGTGTTTTTAGTTTTTTTTTTTTTTAAAAAATCATATAAAAACTTTTATCGTGTATTGTTGTTTTGCTTGAAATGGACATAGAGTCTAGCATATGTATATGAGCTAGCCTTTCACCACTGTTCCATTCATCCTCCTTATTTTGTTAGCTTTCACCTTCACCAGCCCTCCTTTCCCACATGCGTTGGTTTTCTTCCTACATATCTTCCTATATATTCAAGCCACATGAGTGTTTTTAGTTTTTTTTTTTTTTTTAAATAAAAAAAAAACTTCA
>Ga0209489_110698_pt1 | contig 10080 bp, 10 predicted proteins | sample SiratrowhiteBW_FD_187527 | JGI IMG/M metagenome (GOLD analysis project Ga0209489, IMG submission 187527) | Root nodule microbial communities of legume samples collected from California, USA - Siratro white BW (SPAdes) (version 2) | ecosystem: Host-associated > Plants > Roots > Nodule | place...
TAACTTGAATTGTGTGTTGATTCTGATTATTCTATTGTAGCTGTTCTTGAAATTTTGATTAACAGATTGTTTCTTTTCAAACATTGAATTACACACAGCATTAACTGGAAATTGACTGCATTGCTGGAAAACTGAATAATCTGTAATGTCACATCAGTTTTAATTCTGAACAAATCTGATTTGAGAGTTGTTCTGCAATGTTAAGAATCTGAGTTGCTGCCTACTTAAGAGTTTATTACTGCAGTGTGATTCTTAATACTTTTGTGTGTTTGATCCTGTGCTGACATTGATTTGCATCAATTACTGGTGGTAGGAAACTTTATCAGATCAGTGTAGTGATATGTTAGAAGTGTTAAATTAGTATTTTGTAATACTGCTCTTCTCTGCTCTCATTCAAGTTTGATTTTGTGTGTTTCTGTGTTAAGTGAATATTGAAATTAAAACAGTGTGAACCTGACCTGATTAATGTGCTGTTGTGAATTTACAATTCAGTGTGATTGAGAATTTGCTGTGTGCTTATATCTGTCAGTATAACAAATTGATTCATTCGTGCCTTGAATCAATTTATTTCTTTACAGTACTCTATATCTTTAATACCAAGATTCATTAAAGTTTTTCAGATTGCGAAAACTATTTTCAAAGGTCGAAATTGGATAAAATCTTTCAAAGTTCAATTCACCCCCCCTCTTGAACTCAGCCTAAAACGTTTTCAATATTTATTATCATTATTTTTTTATTTTTTTTGAAAAATAAAACAAATCATCTAATTACTATTTTAAAACATTAACCAAATGGAGCTGGTAAGAAAAAAGGATGAGCATAACAATTCAAAAAGAAAATGCACCAATTATTAGACAATCAACATTTAATTGAAAATCATCAGCATTTAATCACTATTAAGCAGAAAATCATTTGCAATTAATCAAAATAATAATCAGATCAACTATTCAAATTTCTAGCCTTTCTAAAATTTTTTAAATTTGTTTTCAATTAATTTTCGTATCATTAATGGGCATAAAAAAAGGCAAGCAAGAGAGGATGTGACATTGCAACACTTTAATGACAATTTTATTTTTATTATTATTATTTTTTTAACAAATTTTTAATAGACTGATTCTCTTTACTTTTTTTCTTTTTTTATGAATTTTATTTTAACTTTATTCATAAAATAGAATGGAACTAAAACTCTTTTTTTATTTAAATAATAACACACATTTTTATTTTAATTTTATATTGTTTTATATTTTGGAATAATTTTATTTGTTCAGACGAAATTGGGTGTTAACAATATATATAAAACATGAACTTTAAATATAAAGAACATTTTCTTCTATTTTTTACTTGTATTATGATGAAATGATATTTTTTTTTTGTATTTCAGATTTGGCATGTTTAGGCTGTTTAGAATACTTCCTTGAAGACAAATACAGTAACAAAAACTCGTGGCCTGATATTTTACAGTTTTTAATTGTATGTAAAATTTTATCAATTTATCTGGTTGGTTTATTTATTTTCAGTTGAAAATTTCATGTTATATATCCATTTTATTATATTGTGTGATGATGGAAATGGATAAAAGAGAGGATGGAAATAAAGGTATGTTTGACAAGGTCTAATTAGATTTTGAATAAGTTTTTTATGAAAATTATGTCTTCAGATTATCCAAATATAAAAACTATTTGGTGATTGTTGACATTGAAGATAGAGCGTACAACAACATTTAATTTCCTCCTGTAACTGCTGGTTGAAGTATTGTTCCTTCTATTTTATTTTATTCTCAAATAATTGTTTAAATATCTTTATAGTACATGATTATATACATAGGCAAAGAACTATATGGAATAATGGGAAGGTACCAACGAAGTGTGTTACCATCCCCAAAGCGTTTTGCATGAAATAAAATTGGCTGACTTTTTGTCAATTGTTGTAAATACAGAACATGGATCAATTTCCATCAAATCGTGCCTGGATGTATGATAGGTGTCATAGACGAAGAGGTGCATTGAAAGAGTATTTTATATTGGCAGTTGAAGACTTTATAACAAAAGTTTGTGAACAAGAATGTTATCAAAATGATGGAGGAATTCGATGTCCGTGTAGTAAGTGTGATTGTACAAGGATTTTGGAAGACAGAGTTGTCAAGGGTCACCTATACAAACACGGCTTCAAGCCTAATTATTGGATTTGGATCGATCACGGTGAACAAATTGTAGAAGATGATTTGGATAATAATGATGATTGCATTGGTACGGGGAGGGGCGTTGAAGATGACCATTTTTTGTCAATGCAAGACATGGTGTATGATGCTCTGAGGCAACAATAGTCATCCCAACCACAAATTTCAGATACCATGAAAGAGACACTGAATGAACAAACTCAAAGATTTTATAACTTATTGCTAGATGCAAATACCCCGATGTATGAAAGGGCATCAGACTCAAAATTATCAATGTGCGTGAAGCTATTAGCTTCAAGTCGAATTGGAATGTTCCAAACCAATTCTTAGAGTTTATTTGAAAAATGCTTTTGGACATAGCACCTACAAATTTGAATTTGCCTAAAAGTTATTACGACGCAAACAGGTTAGTGTCCAAGTTGGGATTAGAAGCTAAGAGGATTGACTATTGTGTGAATGGTTGAATGCTATTTTATGATAATGGATCCGACAAGAATGATGGAGCGTTACTTGAATGCAAGTTTTGTCATAAGCCAAGGTATCGTGACCACAAAATGAGAGCAAGTAATAAAAAACCAGTTCCTGTCAAGGCAATGTTCTATTTGCCAATAATTCCAAGGTTACAAAGAATGTATACATCAACACAAACTACGGGAGAAATGAGGTGGCACTATGACAACAAAAGCAGTAATGGTGTTTTGCGCCATCCATGTAATGCTGAGGCATGGAAACACTTTGATAAAGTGTACCCAGATTTTGCAACTGAGCCACGCAATGTGCGGTTGGGTTTATGCTCAGATGGTTTTAATCCATATGTACAGGCATCAACTACACCATATTCATGTTGGCCAATAATTGTCACCCCCTATAATCTACCCACAAAAATGTGCATGTCTAAACCTTACATATTTTTGAGTTGTCTCATGCCAGGTCCATTCAATCTGAAGGCTGGTATTGATGTTTTTTTGGAGCCCTTGATAGATGACTTGAAAAAGTTGTGGAGCGGGTGTCCTAACATATGATATTTCAAGAAAACAAAACTTCATGATGAGGGTGACTTTAATGTGGACGATCAATGATTTTCCTACTTATGGTATGTTGTCTGGGTGGGGAACTCATGGTAAATTGGCATGTCCACATTGCATGGAGCATACAAAGGCATTTAGATTATATCACGGGGGGAAAAATTGTTGGTTTGACTCCCATCGTAGACACTATCATATTTTCTACTACATTCATTCTGCATAATATACTATACATACCAGGATTTAACTTCAATCTTATTTCAGTATCTCAACTAGCCATCAAATTTGATTGTTCCATTAGGTTTACTGATCAAATCTATGAAATACAGGACACTCACACTATGAGGATGATTGGTTTTGCTAAGATGCCCCACGGACTCTATGTTCTTAAAAATCGTAAGGGACTTGGAAAACATTTTGTCCCAAATTTAATTTCAATAAATTTTGTGTTAGTTAATAAGGTGAATGATTGACATTTTAGACTAGGTCACTTGTCTAAGGACAAACTATATGTATTGTCAACAAAGTTTAATTACATTTCTAGCAAAACATGTGATGATTTTTGTCAAATATGTCCACTTGTTAAACAGAAAAGACTTCCATTTCCTGTAAGCACCTCTCCAAGCAATAAAATTTTTGATTTGTTACATATGGATATTTGCGAACCATTAGTCACTACTTCTGTGGATGGACATAGATATTCTTTTACTATTATGGATGATTTTTTTCGGCATACTCTGATTTTTTTCTTTCGAAAACTAAATCAAAAGTACAGGGATGCATTAAATCTTTCATTATTGTGGTTTAAACTCAATTTTTTATTACTGTCAAATGCATTAGGTTTGATCTAGGACCTGAATTTAATTTGTATCAGTTTTACTCTCTCAAAGGCCTAGAACATCAAATATCTTGTGTTGAGACTCCTCAACAAAATGGAGTGGTAGAGAGAAAACATCAACATATTTTAAATATTAGTAGGGCTCTTATTTTTCAAAGTAACTTGCCAAAATTGTTTTGGACTTTGCAGTCTCCCATGTTGTTTTTCTGGTCAATAGATTGCCTAGCAAGGTTTTACATAACAAAAGTCCTTATGATATTTTGTATGGCTCTTCTCCTAATTTAACTTTTATTAAAGTCTTTGGTTGTGAAGCTTTTGCATCAACTTTGACTCATAATAGGACGAAACTTGATCCTTGGGCTAGACAGTGTGTTTATTTAGGTCACAAATGAGGGATCAAGGGTTTACTTCTTTATGATTTACACACCAAAGACGTTTTCTTTATCTAGAAATGTTTCTTTCAATGAAAATAGTTTTTCTTTTAAACATATTTATCAATCATACAGACAGTGAAAATTTTGTCATGCCACACTTTCCTGATTATCAAGACATTGATCTCTCTTTCCTTAGATCCTCCTCACCACTACAAAACTAACAAATATCATATATTGTCCTACAACAAAATTATTCCTCTCCCACTACACCATTACAAAATCAATAAACACCATATATTGTCCCATAACAATTTTTTCCTCTCCCACTCTCATAGCTCATATAATCCTATATCTCATATTATAAAAAAATCGACTAGAAGCACCAAACTTCCCGCTTACCTCAAGGATTTTCATTGCAACATAGTTGTGGGCATAGAGAGCAAAAATTCCTCTTTAGTTAAATATCCTATTTCGAGTTTTGTTAATTACTTAAAATTTTCTAACAATCATAATCATCTTGCATTTAGTATCTCTTCCATTATAGAACCCACAACTTATGCACAGGCAGTCAAGCATGAGAATTGGAGGAAAGCCATGGATGATGAGATTAATGTTTTAGTTCAAACTGGAACCTAGCTTTGATACCATTTCAAAAAGTGAAATTTAAGTCTAACTCAACCTTACAAAACCAGCTTATAAAGTGAGGTTTACACCCATTTATAAACTATTGAAAGGATCTCTAGTCGACGTGGGATCTCTAACAAAAACATCACTTTCATATAACATGACTAAAAAAGATTGTCATACTCAATAATTGCAAAACTATATATTTTCAAATTTATATATATATATCAAATAACATGTACCTATTACGACATACTCAATAACTTTTAATTGAATAATTTATTTTCAAAACTCACGGTGAAATTAAAAGTTCTTATTAGCCAGTTTATTTATAAAAAAATTATATCATTATAAAACTATTCGACATTTATATTTACCAAAATTGACTTCATAAACAATTTTTAAAATATATACAAATTTAAACTATTTTAATTACGACCTTATTTACGATCATTTTATAATTTGCCTCACACAACCAAACTATATAATTATAATTCACTGGTTAAACTGGAAAAAATAGATTATATATAGAGAATGATATTAAAAGTGTCACATTAGATCCAATTGAATCAATGTATTGTTTCTCTCTCTGTCCATCCACCTATGTATCTCTCTCACTCTCTATATATATGTTTACATTTTGGTTTGCTATTAAACTGGTATAGAAAGAAAAGATTTATAACTGTTCAAGAATCACGAAAAGTTATTGCCACGAACTTTTGTTAAAGGCTTTGTAGGCTACTACATAGTGCTGGCCTACGCATGTCCAATCATATACATTGATGTTACAAAACTTCTTTCACTGTTACTGAAGATCCAGCTCCTTCAGGACAAGTTTTATTAGTAAAAGTAGTTAGTTCCTCAGAGTTTGACATCAATTATACCCTCCTCAATGCACAAAATCAGAGTTAATTTTTCTACCAGCTTGTATTCCAGCAGTATAATAACCACCAATAAAAGGAATAAAGGATATTCACCTGTATATTTTCAGCAGCACTGAGAGCTGAATTTACATAACCTAATATTCCAATTTAAGAAAAAAAAATGTAAAGAAAGAAAGAAGATTGTCTAAGAAGAGTTTAAGCAAACTAGATGATACTTATATGGACAATAATTTTATTTTTGTATCAAAAGGGGAACTAAAGTACTACAACAGTTCCCATTGACGTAATTGCAGAAGCAGACATACATCTGCCAGTGGTGGTGGAAAGAAAGCTTCAAAAGGGAGTGTATATTTGCATCTGACTCAAAATGTGTTCAAAGTTATCTGTTGTCTTCTCAATTGGGTGAGTGTGGACTCCCTCATAAGTAGTCACCACTACCCCTTCGTCTTTGGTTAGGCGTTGGACTTGCTTCTTCACATTGCACCCTTGATGTGTGCACCGGTAGTAACTCCTGCACATTTCCTTAACTGCTTCATGTATTGCACTACACATTCATATAACTACTCAAAAGAATGAGAACTTTTTTTATGGTAATTCATTGGATCATGTAACTATTATCATTTGCATTGTTTCATGTTCAACACTTGTTTTGACATTAAATAACCAACAGGGTCGTGTTAATTGCATATTATACGCTGAAATCTATAATGGCATCATTCAGTTACAGTTTTTAATGTGAGAAAAGTAAGCAATGAAAAAAGTCTGCGCTTTACACAAGCTATTCTAATGTCGAAGAGAAATTGGATATGATACTATGAGACGAGATCATGTCTCGATATTCTGGATATGTAGACCAACGTTTTTGGGTTTCTTGATGATTTTATAGAGTTTGGACTGGATTATTTTTACCAAAGGACAATGATTTTCAGAAAAAGTTAAAAAGAACCTAGTATATGCAGATTATCTCGTATGAACCCTTTTAATTAGATTTACATGAATTACTATTGCATTATTTTCTTTAATATTGTTGCTATTTTACTTTATTTTTACCTCTATTTGTTATACAAAAGAATTCACAAGCTAATCTATCTTTCAATTTTCTAGTTATATATTAAATTATATATAGTATATTTATTGCGTGCACGCAGGTGTGCACACACAGGTTTCGTTCTTGTTCTATTCTCTTTTGATTTGACCGAATAGACAAGCTAGAGAAAATGGTATAGGAATGAAGAAGAATAAAAGCTCAGGGAAGATAAAAGAAAAAAGATGAAGCAATAAATTCTTTAACTTCTCCTTTAGAAACACCGATCCTAAACAAACAATCCCAACAAAAATTGAACCAAGACTGCTAGCTAGAACAGTGTTTTGGATTGATTATTGCCTAGTGTGAACTCAACAAGAACCTTGGTTTTCTTTTTCTATTCTTCTTAATTCAAAATTCAAACCTATAAGAAACATGGTGGGGTATTGTCATATTTGTACAATTGCACACGTATTTCCTCAGTCAAACTTAGCAGGCGTCACTGCCACAAGGAGAACACAACACGATGAAGAACAAGAAGCAAAAGAGAGAGAGAGAAACTAAACAAAACTAAACAAGAGCAACAAGAAGAACATGAAATGAAGAAAGGTGAAACTAACCTTGGAAACTTGTTGTTTTTGACAGCTTTTTGGCCATACTTCCTCCACCGATAACCATCATCAAGAATATCAACCTGGCTCCTCGTTTGAAAAGCATATCTAGGCTTTCTAACCTTTTTCTCCCCTTTCTTTTTGTTACTACTATTACCATTTCCTAAACCACCTAACTCATCACTCACATTAATGCCACCACTGATCTGAGACATCAACATGGCACCATCTCTGCCACCTTCTCCTCTCTTTTCATGATCACTACCACAACTCTCATTACTAGGCCTTAGACCTAGGAAAGCATTGGAGCTTTGACCACCAAAACCATGCTGAGAGGTTCCCACACCACTCGTTGAAACGGGGTAGCTGGAGGAATTGGGACAAGGGAACAACATGCTATAATTCTCCATCGAAACCAACCTAACCTCAATTTTCCTTGTTACTATATATATTGGTAGAGAGAGAAAAGAAGATGTAGGTAGTGAGGGAAGAGGGTTTGGGAAAAGAAAAGTGGGTGTGGTAAAAAGCTTTGCAGAAATATAAATGGTTGGGGCGGCGCTTAATGTTAACGTGGCTAATATAATCGATACATACATGCACCCACCCGAATCTCGTCATCCAGGAAAGAGAAAAGAAACTCCAAATGGAAATATATATATTATGTGTATATACATATATAATATTATGTGTGTGTATATGCATGATAACATGTGCATACATACAGTGGAAGTGAGCATGGTGTCGTAAACGGCACGAAAATTGTCCAAGTGTGTCGTGAAAATTGAGTTTTATTTATTGTAAGAGTGGATTAATTGGAATAAGAAGAGGGAGAAGTCTAAGGTGGAATTTGTGAGGCGGCTCCATCATGGATAAAGCACTACAGTATTATTGTTTGTTCTGTATTTCAGATTTCACAAACATAGCAATTGTAAAATCTAGATTATCCTTTGAAAGTTCAATAGTAATAAAAGAGAAAATCAAATCACCTCTACCATTTACTGTTTCTCAATTCAAAAATAAGGATAAACTGTAAATTTCATCACTCCTTCATTTGTAATCCCTGATTTTTCTGTGATTCTAGACTTAACATCCTTAAAAATATATGTGAATTTTTTCAATTCTCAATTTTGTATAAGCTAATGTTTTATTATTTATATTTTGATTGATTAAATTATTCTTGAATTTTTTTTTCAAGGAATATGTTTTCTCTGAGTAACCAAAATAAAAAAATACATATGGGGAAATTAATTATTTATCAAAAATTTTATATTTTTAAATTGCAGAGACTAAAAACCACAATCCAAGACTTGTAATTTATAAAAAACGGAAAATATTAATTTAATTTCTATAGGATGATAATATTAAAATATCATACTATCAGTATCACATTTAATATATTTTTGGGTAAATTTAATAAGATTGCCATACTGACTTCTAATTCAACAAGAGGGTAAAGCTAAATATTTTCTCAAAAATATTACTTTATAAACACCTGCAAGTTTTTCTTGCCCCTTATGATTTTGATGAAGATGTAAAATATAAAGTAGATGAATAATTTAATTTAGAAATATCTAATAAGAGTAATTTATAGGACAGTGTCGCGTAGTGGGGTGTTAGAATGAGGAAGACAAAAATAAATGAATAAATGAATGAAGATTTGAAAGCTTGACGGCAATTGGTCATGGTTTGTGATAGTCATGGGCAAAACTAGAAGTAGTTCTATTGGGAGTTCAAATAAATATATGGGTTGAGGTCACAGTTCACACGTGTTGAAGACAAGTAATTTAATGCAATAAGTAAAGGTTTTGGTCAGCGAGAGAGAATGGGTGGGTGCAAAGTTTTGAACATAGCAGCTTCCATGAAATCAGTAGCTATAAATCATAATTCCGCCAACTCTATCTACCTTTCACAAAGTTGGCTCCACTATTAACTCAAGTGATTTAGGTAGATTAACATTTAAGAGATGTCAATATTTTCTTAATTAAGATTTATTTGTTTTATAAATGTAAGTATTTTTAGCTAAATTTTTATTAAAAAAGGTTTATTTTATTGAAAGTTTAAAATATTTTTTTTTTGTTTTTTATTAAATATTTTATTATTTGATTTTTATTGTCAATAAAATGGAATAGTTGTTACTTTTACTCTTTTTACTTTTAGCTGACTTATCAACTTTTTCATTCACTTTTCAATTCGTCAATTAACTTACTTTTTTTTTAAATAAATTAATTGATGAGTTAAAGAAATCAGAAGAGAAAATACCCGAATTATCGAATTAGAGAAAAAAAATAGAAATAACAAATACATTATCTCGATCAAAATTAAATCAAATATCATGACATTTAAATATAAATAAAAAAATATTTTAAATAATGATTATAAAAAAATTAATACACACTCAACTAAAACTGTTCAAATTTATAAATTACTTAAAACTTAGTTAAATTTGTTTAATTACGAGTAATTAGAGAAATAAAATTAATGAAAGACGATACTTTATCTTATTTCATACTCCCTATGCTCTTTT
>Ga0209489_110699_pt1 | contig 10078 bp, 7 predicted proteins | sample SiratrowhiteBW_FD_187527 | JGI IMG/M metagenome (GOLD analysis project Ga0209489, IMG submission 187527) | Root nodule microbial communities of legume samples collected from California, USA - Siratro white BW (SPAdes) (version 2) | ecosystem: Host-associated > Plants > Roots > Nodule | place: USA...
ATTATTATTATTATTATTATTATTATTATTATTATTATTATTATTATTATTATTATTATTATTATTATTATTTAAAATTATGTGATTTTTTATTTTATTTTATAAGAGACCTATAGTACTTTTTGATGCTATACAATCTCGTTAAAGTGAATCTTAACCCATTCTTTTTTCTAATTTGTAATAACATCCTTCAAAAAAATTTCTAAAGACTCAGACAAATTTAGTAAAACTTTCCAGTATAATATATTAGTATACAATAATGGCTTCAATTACATCCAACATTTGTTAGTTAAAAATAATAATAAATTCATTTGTTTGAATATACCTTCTTCAGTCTTCCAACAATAATGGGGCTGTGCATTATTATTAATGACCTATTCACAAAAGTAACCAATTATATTAATCTAACACGACTAAAAAGAGAGATGTGCATACAAGCTAGATTTAGAGTCTTTAAACGTATACATACAATCTGAATTTCACTGTATTTAAAAGTTTGCATCTAATCCAATCTAAAATTGGTATTTTTCTCCCCTTTTTCTCTATTCATTTTACTTATCTCTACATCATGTCCAATTAAGTCCAGAGAAACTAAATGATTGTTTAAAATTTGGGAAACCAAAATTTACTTTAAATTTCAAGAATTTAAAATCCTAATTAAACATTGAAAAATGTGCTGGAACTCCTGTGAACTAGTCTGCCACATTTTATTTTTATAAGATGTTTTGTGTCAGAAAATATTTCTTTAAAAGAAATTAAATTCCACAAAAATAATCTTAAAGGCGTAATCTTTTTATGGATCTTTTGAATTGAAAGAGTTTTTCGTGGCTAAGGAGAGGACTAATCCAAGGACTAAATCTAACTATTTTTTAATTAAAAATAAAACACACGTTTCTTTATAAAAACAATACCGTAGAGGTTGTGACTTAGAAAAATCACGGTTTGAATGTTAAACTCACTTTTCGACGGTTTCTTTTAAATATTGATTATTCAGATAAAAAAAAAAGAGATAAGATGAAAAGTATACTCTAAAAATCAAATGTAAATTGATTTTTTTTTTACACAACATAACATTGATTAAAATGTTTAGATTTCTTTCTCAATCTCCTTAATTAACATGTGCTTGAAACTACCAAGGGACCGTCATAATTGTAGTTACTTGCCATACTTACAAGTTTCAACAACTCTATGGTTGGATTTATTGAAAAGGGAAGCTTTTAAGAACTTTCTTCGCCAATATAAATTAATGTAAATAAGTAGATTTTTTTATATATTTTTCCAAAGTGTATTCACTCAATGATTAATAAATAAAATACTTTCTTCTTTTATGTATCTATAAATACTATTAGAAATACCAATTTAATGATTTGATTTATACTATACATGATTTTTTGACAAGCTTTTTTATGGATATGGATATGGTTAAAAATAAAAAATATAAATTATTGAAGGAGTTAATGTAACCTTTTTAATTAACTATTGCTAAAAAACTTCCAGTGAAAATACGTATAGTTATTGTATGTGTATTGTGAGTAACGTGCTTTTACCATAGTTTCCAAAGTGATCACCAGTTATCATTAGTAAACTATAGGTGTTTGGAAATTAGCAGTATAATAATGAAATTATTCTGACTATGCATTCATTTCTGAGTCTCATGGATTCTGAACTTGAATGCAGAGCAGCATGATGCAACATCCTGCATGATTCCATAGCACAAGGGGGATAAAACCTTGGTATATAAAACTGTTGTCCTGTGCCTGTTTAAGACATGATTCTCCTTTATGGGTGAATCAAGAAATGCTTAATATGATGAAGTATTTTATAGTTGTAGATGATGAGGGATGTCAGTGTATATAATAATGTAATGCTAGGTTGGACGTCGTCATCCATGAAATGGTATAAAAATAGGCCTAATTCTTTGAAAGATTCTTATGATGTTTAACATATCATCAAATGTCAACTGTCATGCAAACGTGAGGACAAAACCAACCCAATGCTTTCTTAATCTCTATTGATAGGTTTTCCAATTTCTCTTCTTTCCACGCAATTTTGTCTCTGCCAAACTCTTTACTTTAATTCTTCGAATATCTGTCATCACTGTTTCTCTCTCTACACATAACACTCTCACTGTCAGCACTGGGCTCAGATATATTATATATATATGCACATGCCACGCAAAACGAGCTTGGTATCTAGCTAAACCTAATTTCCTAGCTGATTCCAACGTTGTCCCATTCTACAGTCCCTCTTTGTCCTTTTGGGACACAAACAACCCAAAGAGGGGAAACTGATCAAAATTTGTGCCCTTATAATCAGCACATCTTATGGGAGGGACATATTTTCTTTGTTTGGTTTCTGATTTCAGACTCTGCCATTCAGCATTTTTTTCATCTACCAAACTTCAAATTTGACTCCCTCTATTGTTAACCAGATCCTTTTTTTGATTGTAGAGGTTACTGAAATAATATTTTCAGTGATTAAATTACTCATCCTTACACATTATTTACTTCAATCTATTAGTTCAATTGAGTAATTAATTCTTATACATTATACTGAAGAAAAAAAATAAAAGATGAAAAATAAAAAGTTGTTCTCTTAACATTACTCTTAAAATAGTTCAATTCCTTATCATTTTCTATATATGAATATTACCGAAAATCAAATCTTTATATATATATATATATATATATATATATATATATATATATAATACAAGTACGTTTCTTTTTTCGAAAAAAAAAAACTTTAATTCATTAATTTATTTGAGGAAGGCATTTATCTATCAATTACGTTAGACTTCGTTGTTCTAAAAAATATAACTAAAATTGTAAAGTACATTTTTATAATTGGTTAAAGTTTACAGAAAAACACGAAATTATAGTGAATTTCACTCTAATAGAATTTATTTATGATTTTTATACTGTTTACTGAACCTAAATGAATAATATAGTTTGTCAAACAAAAAATATTGCAACGGTATTACATAATGTATAAAAATGGAGCACGTGATATGTATAATAATCACAATCAATACAACATTTTGAAACAATTACTTTGATAGCATCCAAATAGACTGACTGATTGTATTTGAAAAAGGAATTATTGTTTGATTGCCGATAAAAACTTACAACATTTAATTTATTAATTTATTGTTTATTACTGATAAAAAAAAAAAAAGAGTGACTGATTGTATTTGAACAATTTTTTTTTTCAAGATTTTATGCAGCAAAAGTAATGGGAAAGATAAAATGATTACACAAATAATTTAGTATGAAAATTTATAACACTCCAGTGTGAATTTGTGTGCGTAATTAATATATGTCAGTAAATACTTGTCAGAGGATAGATAAACCAGAATTAGCAATGTCACTTTTTGAGTTGTGATGGGTTGTGATATCCTGGAAGTTAGGGCATTTTTTATCATTTAACAAAAAACCTGGAGTAGGAAAATTGGTGTTAATAGTACTAATAATAGTAATGGTATATGGGATTGAAAAAGACATCGCTCAGTTAAACCACATATATGGTTGCGGTATTCAACAAATTAAAAGAGTTGGGTGCATCAGAAGTCAATAAAGTTGATATAAATTTCAACTTCCCCTTCCAGCTTCTAGATTTCCTTCAGAAGAAAGCTCAATTGTCAAATATTTTGCTAACAAATCCTCTTTTTCCTACAGATTCTCCGAGCAACAATAAATTACTATATTGGTTAAAAAGTGGGATCTTAATGGTTAAATTTACCTCAGCTATTGCTATGTTGAGTTGAAGTGTTAGTTTATTTTGATAACAATATATAATGCTTGGACTTTGGACTTCCTTATTTCAATATTGAGTGAATTAAGAAATACCTATTGTCTTTTCTTTTCCTTTCCCATGCATGGAAGTATTCAAAGTTAGAGTCAAGATTCCAGTCATATAGTTCATGCATGCACTTAGAAAAGTAAATTGCAATTGGTCAAATATTGCAATATTATGAAATGAATATTTTGCCATCAGTTACTCTTGAAAAGGCCTATAAAATAAACTATAGTACATGTCATTGTAATATTTTTTGCACATTCCCCACCAAATTTGACCATATATAAAACCACAAAACTTCATTATATTAATTAAGTTGTCCAGTGTCCAATACTCTACATAATACCAAAAATTAGACGTCACATTTACACATACAAAGCAAAGAAGTTTGTGGAAACATATATGTCATTTAAAAAAAAAATAACAGACATTTTAAAAATGATATATGAGGGAAGGGATTGAGAAAATGCACATTGGACAGAAAAATAGTGGTATTGAAACGGGAACAAAGTCTTAGTTTAGGTGGGAAGAAAACGAAAGGTGGATTAAAAATGGGGTCCACAACATACATGCACCTCTATTTAAGAATATGAGCTAGCTAGCATGGTCAATTAAGCGGACAGTAAAATTATTCATTTCACTCATATATTTTATATTTTTGTAAGGAAGAAGGAGAGGAAAAAAAAAAAAACATTCCTCCTTTCTATTTTCTGTCATAAATAAATTTACAAAAAAATAGAGGGTATAAAAAGAACAAGAACATTATTGTGTGTGTGTGTGTCATAATTAGCATAAAAGTGAGAAGTCCCTAGCACAGGTCAAACACTTAAGATAATCACGAGCTAGCTAGTTAGAGACAGACAGAGAGGTAGATTGATTTTTACAACTGTCAAGGGAGGGAGAGAAAAGGGTAGAGGGGAAAAAGGTAGGAATTGTCACATGATTTGCAACAGTGGAACAGGGACCAGCAACATCTGTATCCATTATGTAGGTTTATTACAATTTAAGGAGAACAAGTAGCCTGTCCGAATATTGTTGATTCTAAATTTTCTTTTTTCTTTCTTTTTCTTTGTTACCATAAAAGCCTATCTAATATCTTAAACTTATGACTCTAATTCTGCTGCTGAATTATATGCCAAAGACACCCCAAAACAAAGACCAGTTATCAAGTGATATCCTCTCTCTCTCTCTCCCTCTTTCCCCCTCCAGACATATCAGTGAACAGCATGATCCAATACCAAGATTAAATTCAGTTCAATCTTTCCAAAGTTTTGGCCACAGAACTTTTCCATAGGTCACTGAGTGAAGATATGTTTGGAATTTGGATATAACAGCAGCTTCATACATGATCAATAGGCCTTGGAAAAGAAGCTCATTAGAGGATAAAGAATAGAGGGCACATCAGCATCGTGAATGGTGGTACTTTAGGGAAAAAGGTGAAACACTCAAAATCAAAGTATTCTTTTTTTTCTTTTCTTCTGTTGATTTCTTGGGCAAACCATCAAGGATACCAGTTTATATAATCCACCGTTTTCATGGGTTTCTTTCTCCCTCTTCTTTTGTGTGGACTTAGGATCATGAATACCATTCCTTTCTCTTTGCTTCTTATGATTATACATGAATACTATTTCTTTCTCTTTGTTTCTAATGATTATAAAACGACCTCTCTAATATTACTTCCGGAAAACTATAATTTTTCATTACCTTATGAAACATCTTGAAATTTATTCATACACAATCTGTTGAGGATTTCTAAATCAATCATGATTTTTCTATTTCACAGAAAAATTTTAAGCACATGAACTTCCTTCTGAACCGCATTTCCCTAACTGAGATGTGCTTTGTTCCTGGTGATTAGCAGTGCTTTTGAATTTATCTTTCATAAGGGGCAAAACAATCTTGATATTGTACATCTTTTCTTAATGTCTACAATAAGAACCATGATTGTTATTTAAAGATACAAGTTCGCAACTTGTTCTTGTCGTAAAAACCATTTTTCACAAGATACCCTAAAACTTTTGTAGATAAAATGGACAGAAATTACTTATAAAATGTTAATTAACTCTGAATAAACGATTTCTCTCTCCGCCGCTATATTCAGGTTTTGTTTATTCACTGCCCAATGTTTACACATGAATATTTGTGAGTTCGTGGACATAATCACGAGTGCGTTTTGTAAATCTCCTGAACTCGTAATATATAGGAACCTTTTTGAAATTTATTGTTTCAGTGATTAAATTAAAACAATATATTTCTCGTTATATTTCCTGAGTAGGAAATGACATGACCTAAAGTAAAATAAAGCGTCTGTTACAATTTACATCTTTTTAGTAGCACTAAATTTCTTCGTCTACCCCTTGAGTTAATTCCTTTCATCTTAAATATGTAGATCTGAACTTGACATATCCCCATAAATTTTATTCACAGCTTCGCGGTAGACAAGTTGGTTGCACCTTTACACTAAAATTCTTGAATTTTGACCTACTACAGCTATTTGTGCCATAACTTCTAACTGTTCACTCTACTTGTGATTTCCTTTGGTACAGCTTCTTGTAATATAATAATATTATGAGTTTTAAAGCTTCGTAATTGTTGTATAGAAACTACGTACGTGTCACTATTCTCTTATTGTTTATTTTGCCAACTTTGATCTGTACATTTAAATATATATTAATTTTATGTTTGTTTCAGAATGCCATTCATAATTTGTGCACAATAAAGAACTGAAGTGGGAGGTGATCCTGATTCCTGCGCAACAACAAACGAATATGTCAGATGAATATGAGATGAGTGATGAACAGGTTGACGACAGTTCAATTGGGTCATCCCAAAAGTGCTCATCCTTTGATTTGAATGAAGAAGCTAGTAGTGAAAATAATAGCAATGCTAATGATAAGAGATACGAGGAAGCTAAGGATGAAGGTACTTCAACGAATAAAAGTAGCAGCATAACAAGGGAAGGAAATAATGAACGAAGAGGTGGTGTGAGACAATATGTTAGATCAAAGATGCCTAGGCTTCGTTGGACACCTGAACTTCATCTTTCCTTTGTGCATGCTGTTGAAAGGCTTGGAGGTCAAGAGAGTAAGTGATATTGTTAAGATTTTTGTACACGGGTTTAGAGTAGTATTTGTATTTTTTATGAACAACTTTTTAATATTAAAAAGGTTTTTGACCTAAAATGTTGGGCTGAAATCTTTGCATCAATTGGTGTAGGAGCAACACCCAAATTGGTGCTTCAGCTAATGAATGTTAGAGGACTCAGCATTGCTCATGTCAAGAGTCATTTGCAGGTAACAGCAAAATTGGGGGTTTGATAAGATTCCACTTTTCCCTGGAAAGTTATTTGATGTTTAATTGCCATAAATAATTCATATATAGTTCTGCAATTTTCATTTCAGATGTATCGGAGCAAGAAACTTGATGAGGCCGGGCAAGGTGAGATCTATTCTAAGTCTTTCAAAGCGTGCTAATGCAATTTAATCCTTTTTTTATTATTCACGTTAGAACCCTCGGTAAGGTTATTCTGGGATGTGATTTCGTTGGCTTATACCACTTTTTTTTAGTTAATATTACTATATTTATTTTTCTTATTTAAACTTTTTAGTTATATGTCGATAAGCTAGGAATACAATTTAATCAGTATGTTCTTTTGTATATATCTCTCGTATTTTGTTAGATACTTACTGTATTCAAAATTCACAACTCATGAGAGATGGACAATGTTAATCACACTTGTTCATATTAAGTTAAACAAAGGCTGGATATAGTTTTTAAATTATAAGACTAACCTTTTACTTAATAGGATTAAAATCTTCTTATACTTAAATTTAATAATAACTATTTTTTTATTGACAAAATAATAATATAAATAGAAAACACAAAGGAATGCTTGGATCCATATACAAACTATAATTACTATAATAACAAAAAAATTTAACTTCTCTTCCTTGTCTCACTCAAAATAAGGTCACCTATTAAGGACCACAATTTTAAGACACTATCAATCATTTCATCCTCCAAAGAACCGATAATATAACTTACATTGATGTTAGAAAGCATGTCGCACCCACTGCTAAGAATTCTATTCTTACTAATTCTCTTCATATCATTTTGATATTGGACTTCATATTGGGACCATAAACTACTTTTAATCATTGGACTTGTTTAATGATTCATTGCCCATGTCCCATATTTGGTAATGAGATTTCCAGAGTGATAGATCTGATGCTTCCCATCCATACTGCATTGATCTGCAACATAATTGCGGCGACACCAGGTTTAATAGGTTCTGTGAATTCTCCTTGATATAGCAACCACCTAATTTTTCTACGAAATCATTATCCTTCCTGTTTATAGTGAGTTTTTGCACCCTATGTGCAATAATTTTTCATTCAGGTGTCATCAATTTACCTCCATGTCCTTACACTATAGAAAGATATAACTCATTCTAGGCTATAAGCCTAAATTGATTAGCTGAAAACATCATTGGATTGTAGTATTGTCCTTGATACACTTTTGTTGCACGCATGACTCTTCTTCCGTAGACCTCCTTATATAAATTTTGTTTCCAAGGTTTCTTAACAATGACACCTTGGCTCATGTTGCAAAGGCAATATTTAGACCCCATCCATTAAGTTACTACTCGTTCTCCCCCTATTCCCCCTTAATTTCTAGCTTAAGCAGCCTATTTTACTGACCTTAAACATTTAATATGGCAATTATACCAGTCTAAGTAAATGAAGTTAATGGTAGATATTTTGTGTTTGATCCATATCCACAATTGTAATTGTGTCCTACTAAAAATTTCCTTTGCATCTAGTATACCTTACCTGAATATTATCCTATTTCTATGACACCATATATCCACATAGATCCATACACTTTTCCAAAGCCAATTGCATTTTTATTAAACCCAGGACAAATATAAAATTTTGGAGGAGATGAATTATAGGTTGGTTATGGTGCACAGTGTTTAGACCTACCCACTTGTCACACAAATATCACACCTTGCACACTATCTTACATGTAAAGAACAAATAATAGACATTTTCCTCCTTCAAACTGCATAGAACACATTTTTGCCAATCTTTATGCATCTACTCTTAAGACTACCTTTGTTACCACCTTATTCAAGTGTATCTCCATGAAAATATGTGGGCAGATGAAAGTCCCTGATACTCCATAAAGCGAAAAAGTCATGATCCTCCCGTTGAGTCACCTGTTTCAATATTAAATATGCAAATTTTACTATAAGTATGGCATCATCATCACATTTCCATAGCCAAGTATCATCTACATTTGAGCTTACTGTTTTCTATTATAGGTGTTGTATTATAGCTCATAGACTTGACTCCTTTCCCAGTCGAACCATTCTCTCCTCTAGTTCACCCTCCATGCATACCTATAGCAGTCTCAAGTCCCAACATCCACTATTATTGACCCTTTTATTGATCAAGTTAGTTTTTTTATCAGAAATAATGAATAAATTGAACGAGGGAACACATGGGGTGTTCCAACCCGTACACACATCACTTTATATACATATATCCTTCTGATCTAAGTCTATAAGCCAAAAAATAGATCAACTCTACAAAATCCAACTCCTAGAAAACCGTCTCTCATAGCTGATAGAATAAACATGAGACAGAAAGGGGACCATTTCTAACTAGTAATCCAACAAGAACATCACAAGTTACATAGAGGAAATTGATCATCCACTCACTAATACCCAAGACCAAAAGGCCAACAAACACATCTCTTACAAGTATCGAAACGCCAACCATATTGTGTAAACAACTAAGTCGAACCACCCATTTTATATATATGTTGACTATGTTGAATTATGGACAACCCTTTATAGCTCAATATACAGGCTAAGAGAATATTATATACAGTTTGTTAATTAGTCTAACATGGTGATAATTAGAAATCAAATTAATGTATAGCCTAAGATATTTGGTTTCTAAAGGGACGTTTCCCACCCATTTATCCTCTCATAACCTTATTTTAATTTTTTTACCACCTTTCTATTTGAAGTTATTGTTAAACCATCTTTTTTATTACCCCTTACCACACACTTCATTTATAAATTTAAATAACTAATATCTACAATTAAACTAAAAAAATAACTATTTTAAGCTTAATTAAGGTGCAATATGAAATACTTTTCTCTTTAGAGAGAAAATATATTTATTTTTCTCTTTAGAGAGAAAACATATTTATTAAAAAAAAAAAAAAAAAAAAAAAAAAAAAAAAAAAAGAAAAAAAAAAAAAAAAA
>Ga0209489_110701_pt1 | contig 10072 bp, 2 predicted proteins | sample SiratrowhiteBW_FD_187527 | JGI IMG/M metagenome (GOLD analysis project Ga0209489, IMG submission 187527) | Root nodule microbial communities of legume samples collected from California, USA - Siratro white BW (SPAdes) (version 2) | ecosystem: Host-associated > Plants > Roots > Nodule | place: USA...
TATATATATATATATATATATATCATACAACTTTAAATTGTAAATTTACACAGTTTATAATAACTAAATCAACAATCTTTACATTAATTATTATTATTATTAAATATTATGTTAAGTATTATGTTTATTTTTAACCACTGTTTTCAAGATATATACTTATCTACATTAATATAATACTTTTATTTATTAACTAACAGTGTCATTTTTGCATACATGTAAAAAGAAGCACTATTGTGGAGGAGATAGCCACATTAGTGGCATATTATCAACATATTATTCCTCAATTATTTTCTAACATTGACTCTTATATGATAAATTCAATTTTTTCATTATTATGAATTTAACAAAATGTTCTGTATAATTAGTATATTAATGTCTTGTTTGAATTTGAAGATGAATTTAAAAGAGTGAAAAATGATGTATATAAAGTGAAAGTGACCGAAAAGCTTTTTTTATCGGTTAATAATAAATGAGTGTTAAGTGGAGCATTGTTGGCTGTAGTGTGTGAAATTTGGAATCATAGAAATAAGGTTGTCTTTAAAAATGGACGAGTAGATGATGTAGAAATCTTTTATTTGGCTCAGATGAAGGGTTGGTTATGGGTGAAAAATCGTACGAATAGGATCACTCTGTCAATCTGAGATTGGTTACTTTGTCCTATCCATTGTCTGATGGCGATAGCATAATCTAGGCTTCTGTATGGATAAAGGTTTTAGTTGGGGCCTACGAGGATAATGCTTCTTGAAATGTTTCAGTGAGACAAATCTTGGGTATAGGTTTTTAGTGTTGTAGTAGGTGTTTAGGTCTCTAAATAGGGCTTATGTTTCACACGGGTCCTAGTGGGTGTAGTTTTCTTTTGTGCAGGTTCATATGTATCGGGAGAGGTCAGTTGGGAGGTGTGCACCATGGGAAGTGGCAGGGAAGTGTGGAGGATTTCTACTTCGCAACCAATTATAATAATGGTGATCCTGAGTGTATAAAGGATGGTACCCAAGCTTGGAACTGATTTTTGCTACGTAGGTGGATTAGAGCTGTTGCTGAGCACTTGCTTTTCCTTATGTGTTGTTGTTTCCAATTAATCCACTTTCTATTTTTCTGGGTATAGATATTTCTGTTTCTCTAGTGATTGGCTTTTGCCAAGATTGGAGACAAGGGTGGCAGGAACTACAATATACCAGATCATGATGGAATATAACTATACGAATATCTTGCATCTAGTTAATATTGTGTGCTCTATATCCTGTTAACATGGCTTGTTATTTGTGGTTTAATCCTGAGCTTTGACACAATATTGATTCAGCTACTGTATTATTGTTGTTATCCACTTTGTAATTGGAGTTTGTTGTAGTTGTATAAGTATGTTTTGTAATAGGGTTGGAGTACCCTAAAGTGCTCCCATTAATATTATTCTTCCCCTTTCGAAAAAAAAATTCAAGGAATTTTTTTTGTCTTTTTGTAATAGGGTTGGGGTACCCCTTAAGTGCTCTCATTAATTTTATTCTCCGCCATTCAAAAAAAAAATACTCCAAACTTGGTACAAAAAGTGTTATGTGATGAACATGTTTAAATTCCACGTCAATGCTCTGAACAAGTGTTTACAAACATCTTTCACATAACATAAATATCTTCTTACAAATACGACTTACAAACTCTTGATAACAAGAAAATACACATTACACAAAAGTGAAGGTCTGATCAGTAGTCAAGGTCTGATGTAGTGACTTTGGCTTCATTCACAATAAGTATTGCCTTAGAATTGAGATTTCAAAGATTCAACACCACCACTCCAACTACATTGAGATGCCACCTGACATGGCTAGACTTAATGATGGTCTCCAATCTTGACAAGAAGAGAGAATAGTGGCATCTCTCTAATATTTTAGAGGTTTCTCGAACACAATAAGTTTATTAAGTTCAAACCTATGGCTAATTCAATGCCTTTCACTCCCAACTTCAAAGTGAAGAGAAAGTGAAGTTATTTGGATTAAGAGAAAGATAATAATAAATGAGATAAAAGTTTATGAAAGTTTGTGAGTGGTGTGATTGATATTTTAATATTTGTTCAATGATAAAATTATAAGATTAAAAATTTACTCTTGTCATCAAAAAATAGTTTAAAATGAAATATGATTAATTAGTTGGGTGTGATTGATGATTTTTTTTTTTAAATCAATGAAAATATGCAATTACAAATTTGTCCTGAGAGTTAAAATTAATTTACGATAAAATATATCATTAATTTGTTGGGTGTGATTTTTTAATTTCTTTTACTAATGAGATTGTAAGATTAAATTATTTGTTGTTGTGCTTGAAATTAATTTCAAGTGAAATGTGATTATTTACTCATATATGACACTTACCTGATATTTTTTGCTGAAATATAATGTTTCCATTGTTAAGTTTATAGTGAAAAAGCATTTAAATCAACTTACTACATTAAATATATAAATATATTAAACAAATAAATGAGTCAGAAATATTTAAGTAAAAAAGGAATAAAAATTAAATTTACTAAAATTTAAAACATTTAATTAGATAAAAGTATTAAAAGTTGAAAATTAAGCATGATTCAAATTGTAAAATCCCAAAATGTAACTTCTAAAAGAAATATTTGAAAATCAATTTCAAATTACATGGGCTTGGGATATAAGTGAAATAGGCCAACAACATGAAACATATAGTTTGGGCTTGGAAAAGAATGAGAGAGAGTCTAGCAGTAGGGTTTATGAAGTGCCTTTTTGGTTCATTACTAGAAAATTGATAAATAGTGACCAAAATTAGTGATCGAAAAAATCGGTCACTATCGATGACCGAATCAGTGACCGAAAAAATTGGTCACTATCAGTGACTAATTCTGTGACCGATTTTTTCGGTCACTGATTCGGTTACAGAATCGGTAACAGATTCGGTCACAGAATCGGTCACACATTCGATCACAGAATCGATCACAGATTCGATCACAGAAATCGGTCACAGATTCGGTCAAAAATTTGCTCAAAAATAATAATAATAATAATAATATTATAGTACTAATAATAATAATAAATAAATAAAATAATTATAATAATATCGATAATAATAATAACAATAAAAATAACAAAAATAAAAATAATAATAATTATAATTATAATAATATCAATAATAATAATAATAATAGTAATAATCATAAAAATAATAAAAATAGTAATAATAATAATAATAATATCAATAATAATAATAATAAAAACAAAAAAACTTAAATAATATAATAATCTAAATAATATTAATAAATAATAATAATAATAATAATAATAATAATATGAGTATTCTAATATATTAAAATACTGATAATTTCACAATGCATACAGTAAATCACAGTCGCTGGATACTAAAATAAATTATAATTTTATTATGATATAATATTTTATTAAAGAAAATGAAGGCTAAATAAATATAATTCATGAGCAGCAATGTTAAAGTGTAATTTTCCAATATATTATAGCAGTTTTGAAGATATTAATTTTTTAAATACACAAACTTACCTCATTCACCATTTTTAGTTACTATGAATTTATAAAATTTTGTTTCTTATAAATTTTATAATTTGTTAAAAATAATAATCATTTCTTACATTATATATCATATTCAACGTAAAGGTTTGTAATAATAAAATAAATAAAAAAGGATAAATAAGTATGGTGAAAAAATGTCTAAATTTAATAATAAACCGATATTACTTTCCATTGTACAAATAATTTTAAAGTTTTATTATGATATCAATCTAAAATTATGTCTTTAAGTTTTTATTTCAATGTTTCACAACAAACAACAAATTAGTAAAACAAAAAGAAAATATAAAATATGAAATATCATCAACGTAGGACACAACACATATATGTCTTTAAATAAAAAAAACTACAAAGTTAATAAAAAAATACATAAAACTCACAAGCTCTATATATTTAAGAAATTGTTTAATTGTTTTTAATATACTCCAAAATAATATTATTTGTTGTATTATCATATTTGCTCTCAAATATCATTATCATCTTCAATCTTCACATAATTATAAAAAATCCTTAGATCATAACAAAATTGGATGATGTATGATTTATTATTGGAAGTTATCTACAAATTTATAATAGCTTCTCAGTGACATTGTCAAAAAATTATTCACTAACATATATATATATATATATATATATATTTTGATACATTATAATTAAAAAACTGTTCTAATACGGCAAAGCCCTTTTCTCTCCACATCAATTTTATTCTTTTTACCAAAAACAAATTATAACTTAAACTATATATGGTCCTCCACTAAAATTCCTGAATACCTCAAAAGTGAACAACTACATGACAATTTTTAAATTTTTTCATGTGAAGATTGAAAATATATAATGCGTGATTGATTAAATAAACATGAATCTCACGTTATAATTTGGATCATTGGAATTACATGTAAATACGACAAGAAAACAAATTATATATTTTTGAAATACATGAAAAATCAACTAAATGATTTCCTAAATATATAGATTGATTCTATGACTTTTATGCATTTGTTTATTAAATTTCTAATGTATTTTCTATTTTATTTTAAGATATATGTTTATCACGTTCCTAAGTTAATGATATTTTATTTTATTTTATTTTTTCATTTTACTAATCTGTTGCTTAGTGTCATAGAGTTAAAGAAACATAATTTTTGTAATAATTAATATCTTACGTAAATGACATATTCCATGGATCGAAATTAATTAACAAATACAAACATATAAACATAGAACAAAGAGTTATTTATATCTGATTGAAAGTAATATATTAAACCTAGACTTATTTGTTACTTTTGTCTTTATTTTATTATTATAAAAACTTTTAAGAAATAAAATTTAACATATTCATAATAACTAAAAAGGATGAGGGAGTTTTATGTATGGCAGAAACTAGTACTTAAGAGACTATTAAATCTTAATATAATGTAGTATAAATTGTAATATTTGTACCAACATCCTATTAATATCAGGAAAAACTATTAAATATAATAAAACAGTTATCAAATCTCATCCATCCCTGTGAGATAAAGAACAGGTTATTTATAATTTTTGTGAAACATAGCATCCAACACATTCATGCTGTGAATGAGTTGAAATTACTTCCATATTTATAAAATAGTTTTCTAATAAAAAAAATAAAATAATTTCTTTTATTCACAATAATGAATTCCTTGTAAAAAAAGACAATGTAAAAAATAACTTTAATGAATAAATAATGATAATACCGTTAGTGCTGTTATTTCCTCGACAATGGTATTTCTCACAATGATGCTTCTCTTCTTACCTCTCTGCAAAATCACATTATATGATTATAGAAGAGATAATAACATATAAAGTGATTTTTTGGATCTAAAAATAAATAAGAAAGAACAATAGCTTATTAAAGAAATAAAAATAGCAACTAATAAGAACTTGCAGAAGATTTAATACATTGCATTCTTAAATTTATTCTACTCACTCAATGTTAAAACACTAATAGTATTTCTGGCAATGATGCTCCTCTTCTTCTTACCTGTCTGCAAATGATTTTCTATATCTAAAAATAAATAAGAAAGAACAGTAGCTTATTAAAGAAATCAAAATAGCAACTAATATAGGCAATATAAAAAAACTTGCAGAAAATTTCGATACACTGTATTCTTAAATTTCTTCTACTCACTCAATCATTTAACATTGTGGTTGAAAGAACGTTTGTTTACCGAAAAAATTAACCTATATTTGCAGCCTTCTTCGACGTGGCAAACAAGAAATATATGAAAGTATAAAGAAAAAGAAGCAAAAGAAGCGTACAAGTACGAAGTAACAGAGAATTAGGTTAAACTGGCAAATATGTGGGACCCATCATCTGATTTATGCGTTTGAAAAAGATTATTATTAATGAATTATTTTTACAAAAGAATAGGTAGAAATCAAAATTTAAAATTCAAAAGAAACAAATAAATTATGAAATAATATTTTTTAAAATATGCATTAATATATTAACACGTTTCTTAATAATTAGTATAAAATATGAAATAATATTTTTATTTAAAAATGCATAGATGTATTATTTAACATCCTTTTAAAAAACTAATATAAATTATGAAATAATATTTTTACTCAAAAATGCATAGATATATTATTTAATATCCTTTTGAAAAAAGTATAAGATAATTTGTATTCAATTAAATATTATCTCATTAGCCAATTAAAAGTTTCATATTAAACTTAATATTATAGGTATATTCAAGTATATACATTATAATGATAAGAACATTTAATTTAATTAAAATAATTTTATAACTTGTAATTTTAGTTATTAAAATTATTAAATTAGTAATCTAAACTTTCACAGTTACTGTAAAATAAATTTTATTTTTTTTGGAAACTAAGTGATTAGTTTAAAAAAAAATTATGTAATAGAAGAGTTTATCATAATTCTATTTATCTTAACAAATATATATCAATATTATATGATTATTTATATTCAATAGGGATAAAACTATTATATTTACTCATCACTAAAAATTATAATATTATTGAATAATATTATTATACTGTTTTACTAGTTAGTGTAAATTACATATTTGATTACTAGGAACTTCATTGTGATTAATTATGGTAAATACAGTAGTATATTAAATTAAATGCTTAAAACTTTAAATAACAATATATTTATTTAATTTTATATATTATGATTAACTATACCTTTGTTTTGTGACACTAAAATATAAAAGTTTATTTTATCTGTGAGATAGTAAAGAAATTATTGTTGATTTGAATATTTAATTAATAAACACATTATACTAAAATATTACATGATTTATAAAGTCTTTACGTAAAAACATTGTAAAAAATCACATGGATATATGTCATAAAATTCAAGTTAATTGAAATAAATAAACTACCATCAATTATATTTCATATCAAATTATATATTAATTTAGCTCTTTTAATTTAATTGTAGAGTAATACATAAAATAATCATATCTTATTGGGATAAACAATTTAAAAAGTTTTAATTCAATAAATTAGTGGTGAAAACTTTGATTATTTTTTTAAAAAAATTATTCATTTATTTTTTTATATATAAAATTCATGTTAGGCATTACTATGAACTTTGATATCTCAACTAGACTGACACTTCAAATATCAATAATCATATGCCATGATATAGAAAATATTATTAAAAGAAAAAAGAAAAGATACAAAATCATGGGGACTAGGCCAAATCCATGACAAGAAAAGATGACAACTACTCCCTCACCAAACTAAACAAATCCAAACAGAGAGAGTTAATACCTAATTTAATAATAGTAGGTAAGACATCACACCATTTAAAATCTAACTTATTTTCTGAGACCCAGTGAAGCTAGTTTGTCAGCACAATGGTTTCCCTCACGAAATATATGAGAAACTTTATTCAATTTCTTAAGATATCTTTATACACTTTCTCCATCTCCCTCTCTAAGACCAAGGAATGAGATTTTTTTTTTTTAGAACAACTATGAATATAATAAATTGGAACACTTGAGGGGTGTCCCAATCATATTACAAACATAATAAAAAACTCCCTACTACCCTTATTCTAATCCACCATACAATAGTCACCATACCCCCTATACCAAAGAATGAGATGAACTAAATGCTGACAAAGTAGGAAAGAATCTCACTCAAGCCAAATACGTCTGAAGTCTTCACTAAGCAAGCTTAATAGCCAAAATGACTCTTATAACATCAGCATACAAACACTTTTGTACTCCAAGGAAAGAAGAGAAACTACATATATATTTATCTCTACTACCAGGAAAAATACCTGCACATGCTGAAAAATCTAGACACCCTCTAGCAGCACCATGAGTGTTGATCTTTACCCAATTGGCATGAGGGAATTTCTAAATAATATGAATAGGAGAAGTTTCTTTCTGACAACGCGTGGTGATATAAAAAAACTTAAAACAAGAGAAGTCAACAATGTCATTGCGCATGTGTTTCCTGAAAGAATTACCCATCATTTTGATCAAACCTTTAATAGTCTGGATAGCCGAGAAGATAGAAATATTTTCTTGAAATTTAGCTTGACAAATAGAAATTTATTCATTTCTTTAGAAATAGGAAAAGTAATATAATGTTAGGAGAGAGAAAATAGAAAATAAATGAAAATACTTAATAATTTTTTTATATCAAAGGTTTTTCTTTATGCAGTATAACTAGAAAAAAAAACTTAATATTATAAATCTTAGTTATTTGATTCCGAATTCTAAAATTATGATTGGATATTGTAATGTGGAAATTATAATAGATAACTTTCTTTATTTTACAACATAACATATTTCATTTACAAATAAAGACACATAACCTCATTCAAATCACTTATCACTTACCTTTACATATGACACAAAACATCAAAAATACAAATAAGACTATTCTTTTTTCAAAACTTTGTGGTTGGAGGATTTTCTATGATAGACTGTCAACAAGAGACAGATTGGGTAGAGTAGGAGTTATTATTCATAACCCATTATATGTACTGTGCAATAGTGTCTCATTTATTTTTGTCATGCAAAATGTCTAGTCTGATTTAGAATTGGTGCAATGGAAACCATGCATCATTGTGTAGGGTGATTGAACATTTCCTAGATTATTCTGTAAAGGGCTGGAAAGAAAGATCTAGCGTGAAAGACACAATATGAATAATTATAATATGGTCCATTTCGAAACATAGAAATGATATCATTTTTAAAAATAAAAAGTGTGACGCTCAAGAGATATATCTGCACTTGTACAAGTCAAATCTGGAGATCGTTATCAGACTCAAAACGAAAAGAAAGCTTAACATTTTTAAACAAAACTTAAAACAGTTATCTAAGACATAAGGTAGAAAAACAAAAGGTAAATTTCTTAAAAATAATAATAATAATAATGCTTGCTGGATGTATTTAAAATAAATACATTTGAATGTGTGTACAAATGGCAGACATGCGTTGGAACTTCCAAGGTCTACTATGCATGCTTCTTAGCTCTGCATCCAAACAAAATTAGCCGATAATGTGACTTACAAAGCAACATCGAAATGTTTCTCATTCATCCAATGGTTTAAAATCTTAACAAATTAACATCAAAGTATTAATTTTAGTATTGAAATGCTCAATTATGTTATAAACACGAGAAAAAATTGCTTTTTCTATGTTGTGGAGGCCACAACTATAAACATTAGATGCATGCGTGAAACTTCTTTCGATGCATAGAAAATAGTGCTTAATGAAATGAGCAATTAGTGTAGGGAAATAGATGAGGTTACATCCCAAGGCTTCTGCAACATAGAAAATGCTGCTGAGATGCATTAGGAGGATATTTCTTCAACGTTGTTTTTGTATTAACAAGTATAGTACATAGATTTTTATGACTAACTTTTTCAGATATATAACAAATTTAATAGATTGTAAGTCCCCTTAATGAAATGAGAGAGACTATGAATCTCTAATTTTTTTCAAATAGCTCTCTCAAAGAAATTTCTTCAGAAATCATACGTTGGAATTCTGTCACTGCCTCTGATGTTTGGATTAAAATTTATGTCGTTTAATGCGTCCTTTCCTCTGACATAGTAAAAGGAATCCACCCATATCCCTCTGATGCTTCAATTAAAGTTTAATGTCGTTTAATGTATATCAATACATGCCTTTGATCTGTTATCATATAAGAAATCTACGGATAATGTTTTTGATGTTTGGATCCTAACTTTTATGTCGTTTAATACATACCAAGGCATGCCTTTGATGTGTTATAATATAAGGAATCCACCGATAATTCATACCAATACATGATCTGACATAATATAAGAAAGCCAATTAACTTTTTGGTGGCACCAATGCAAGAGGAGCATCACGTTAAAAAGTGTGCAACACTTGCTTTCATGCATCATCTCCTCGATTTGACAGTCAATTTGAATTTGAATTTTCTCTCTGCATGTTTGCCATATGTAAACGAATTCAACGTTGTACCCATCAAAAACTCTCATATAACATATAAAATATATATATATATATATATATATA
>Ga0209489_110702_pt1 | contig 10071 bp, 5 predicted proteins | sample SiratrowhiteBW_FD_187527 | JGI IMG/M metagenome (GOLD analysis project Ga0209489, IMG submission 187527) | Root nodule microbial communities of legume samples collected from California, USA - Siratro white BW (SPAdes) (version 2) | ecosystem: Host-associated > Plants > Roots > Nodule | place: USA...
TTGGTTTCAACCGACGTTGTGTTGTGTGTCATTAACGTCGGTGTCTCGTTTAAACCGACGTGGTAGTGGATTACATGACGTCGGTTGTTTAACCGATGTTATGTTTAACGTCTCCTTGGTCAACGTCGGTTCGAAACCCGACGATAAAAGCCTTTCAAAACCGACGATAAAGACTGATTTTCTACTAGTGGCAGTAAGAAGGCTAATACTGTCTCGAAGGGCATGTGGTAGCCATTGTCAGGGAAATTTGGAACCATCGAAACAGGTTAGTATTTAAGAATGGTATTGCTGATTGTGAGGAAATTTTCTTCCTTGCTCTTATTAAAGGATGGTCATGGGTAAAATTTAGAACCCGGGAGGTTCTATTTTAGTGTCTGATTGGTATATGCATCCGGAATCCTTTTTGAAATCTATTGTGTGAAGATTATCTAAGTACTGTAGAGAGAGAAATAACATTGCGTAGGGGAATGTAGGTTCTGGAGAGTATGGTTGTTTGTCTTTGTAGGTTGGTGAATTACAGGGTTGCCTTCTTAGTGCGTGGAACGATGCTGCTGATAGAGATAATGACAAGAGGCTTAGAGCGTGAGCGTTCAACGGAAGGGTTCTGTTTTTATAGCAGCAAGAGGCGGGTTACTTGCAAATTCTCTGCCCTTTGTATTGGCAGTGAGCTGTTATTTGGTTGATTTAGGTGTATGTGCTTTGAGCTCTACAATCTCTGTTTGTTACTTTATTTTAGAAGTTCTCTTATTTTTGGCTTTTTTGGTTTTAGTGGTATATTGTTTAGCCTGTATTGTCCACCGTTTTGGGATAGGGTTGGAAACTCCTAAAATGTCCCGTTTTATTTTTTTATTCATAATTGTTAAAAGAAAATTAGGGTGAAATTTTTATAATGTTACTTTATTGACCTTTTTGTAAGTGTTACTCTTAATAAGTGAAAAATGCTATGAAATTTTTTTAACAACATAGAATATACTTAATATGATAAAATATTACTAAGTAACATTTTGTTTGATATAGTAATATATTTTTATGTTATTAATTATTATATATGTAGTAGTGATTTTTGGGATGTAATAGATAAATTATTTATTTAACTTATAGAAATATATTTAATAATCTAATTTGAACATTTTAATCACTAGAATATGTTATATATTTTCAATTAATAATATTCATAGCATATTTACTAAATTACCTATAAATATAATAATATTATTATAACTAACATTAATAATAACATATTTACTTTCTTTGATACATCAAAGAAAGTTGTAATATATTAGGTTAACAATGTTATAAAAGTGATAACAATATTATATTAAAACTTGAATATTTAAACATATCAATATGTTTTAAAACCATGGTCAAAATGTTTCAACAGTCCGCATTAATAGCTAGGGTTTCGATGTGATGACCCTACATAGGTATTGGTCTTTTTTATGGATGTGTCATGGCTCTTTGTGGGCGTGATTGTTCTTGGTTTGTGAGTTTATAAGTGTGTTGTCAAACCCTTTGTAAATGAAGTGTGTGGTAAGACTTCGGACAAATTCTACTTCTTGATTTGGTTGGGCGAAATATTTAAGGTAACAGCAAATATAGTTTACTAAAACAATAAAAATTTTACATAGTCAATTTACTCTAGCACTAAAGCCGAAAGTGGTTCTTTATAATACAATTGGGCGTCTTCCCAAAACTATCAGCTACCTTCTTCATCTTTTTAAATTTTTCCAGTTCTCCACGTATCTGTTTCTTTATTTCTCTTATAGCACGAGACTTTGATGGAGCAGGTGTGCTTTGACCAGATTCCAGTTGCTGATACAGCTTTAGAAGATGAGCTTTTTGTCTTTGAAGGGTTTCTTCAACCACTTTATATTCATGTTCTTGGGATCTTTTAAAATCTTGAAGAACTTGATCTACCTCAGCCTCAAGTCTAAGAAAATCAGAAGATTTGAACCCCGTCTTCACTTCAGAATGGCCAACTGTGACATCCATCACATTAAAAACAAACAGAAAACATTCAGTATGTGAAGAAGAATGCATAAGATTTGTCACAAGTCAAAGCCAAAGATGATAAATGGTAGTCTGTTTAAAAATGCATGCAACCAAATGTTAATAGAGATAATAGGAGAGGATATTTACCCGCAGAATGAACTATAAGACGATCCTCCTTCACAGTATCTTCAGGATTGGTTCTACATTTACGCTGATGCAAACCCTCAAATTAGTCACGAGCCTTCACAAAATGCAAGAGATTCTTTTTATTTCTATCAACAAAATATGATTTAAAATTAATTACCTTGGAGAGGGTCAATTCAACTCCACGCAGCAGCTCCTTTGCAGGCGGTTTCTCCAAGAGAGAAGAGCCACATGCTTGATCTGTTATCTGCCGAATAGGTTCGGCAGCAATAGGGACGGGAATGCCTGTGGTGCAGAACAGAACAGCATAAGTTCTTATATCAATTTAAGAAAAATGATATCCTGGTATGAAATGAAATATTAAAAAACATTGGATATGGTTTAGGAATAAGTGACAGAAGAAAAGATACCGTAATCTACTAAAGCTGGAATCCTCCAGGAGAAGGAATCGAAAAAGGATTTATGGTTGGTGCCTGGAAAATATGCATCGATGTATTTTGTAAGAGCGGCCTTGCTAGCGAAGATGCGGGACTTTTTTGAGCCTGAGCCGCCTTCTATGTCCTTTTCTTCCTTCAGCAACCGGTATAGTCTATCCGGCAAATAGAGGTACCGGTCCTGAAAATGCCTACCCTTAGCCACAACTCTACGGCCAGTCTTCCATCCCCAAATATCACCCTTTTCCGGCCAGTTTTCCGGTGCGTATGGAAATCCCCTACCATACACTTCCGCCGCCACTCCCTCTGAACCATCTCTCCTCATCTCCATAGCTGCTCACTGGGTTTATTGTGCTTCGGTACAACTATGACTGATAGCACTTGGATTTATACAGTGGTTGAATAGAAGCATGCAAGAAAAGTAGATCTAACCTGTTAATATGAATACAGACAGACTTGGCAGAATTATGTAGATGCGTCTGAAATGAGAAGATAGGAGATTGGCTGAGTCGTTTGGTTGGTGAAGAGGCGCGGTGCACTGCTGTCCGTTTCCCACTGCTGTCCATTATGAGACAGACACCATTGGAGGGAAATGAAGGGCAAGAAAGGAAGAAATCCATGCAGCAGCAGAAGCCACATGATCAGACCAGCCATCACGAGATTGTATTGTATGATCATCAAGTGCTCATCATCCATTAACAAATCTGATCCAACTTAAGTATCAAACCCAATCTAATCCAGGGCGTTGTACTTTTCGAAGACTGAACACTTCAAAACCTAAATATTGTCACAGTGTAGACCGAGAAACGAGGAAGAGAAAGGTCCCCCACAAGTCATTAATTAACACAACACTAAATTCATTAATTATTGAATTAATGAATTGAATTAAAGTTGTTATATCACTCCTTTAATTATGTAAACATTATTCATTAATTTATTTATTTGATTTTTTTTGTTCCTAATTTATTATTGTTTTTTGCTTCTAATGAATCTCATATCCAAATAAATTACATAATTTTATACAACTTATTTTACATTTAACTAAAGCATTATACACTTTTCTGCTTTATTATCACCGTTATTATCATATATATGGTCTTTTAATTCAATATTAACAATTAAGCAATAACTTAAGAAAATATATAGAGTTTTTGAGTGGTATACAGAAAATTATTGAAACTCTATCTAACCAGTAAACTTTTGAAATAACTTTTTCTTCTATTTTTTTTAGTAACACAATCATATTCGAATGAATTGAAAATAAGTGGGAATTATGAATGTAAATTACAAATATGATATATGTATAACTATTTGTGTTCTCAAATGGACATAATGACCATGGTATTAGAAATATACATGTTATTTTTGGGTTTTTGGAAATTGAAAGGGAAACTTTATCCAATTATCATATAACATTTATACTGGAGTTTTATAGGTTTCTCTTATAGTGTTAGATAGTATGGTTTTTTATTAACTACAAATAATATAAACAAAAGGGGTTAGATAATATGTTTTTTTTTATTTCTCATAAATAATATAAAAACAAAACTTATTATTGTTATATATACTATTTTAAATCACAATATATTTTGAATAAGAAAGATTCAACTGATGTCAAATGTTTCGTTAAGAAAGAATTCATTGTCTGTAATAGAATCTTTGTTCAGAAAACACGAATAGTTGTCGTGTTTCATGTTTGTTTAGAAAGACGAGTAGCTGTTATGTTGCATGTTTGTGCAGATAGACGAATAACTTTGGCGCATGCAGAAACATTTATAGAATATGCAATACACGTGTTCTTCATCTTTTTCATCATTATTCCTACTTCCACTCTTGTTGCATAATCAGCTTCCTACCTCCACAAACATCAACATAATTTAGTTGTCATTCTTTCATTAAAAAAATAAATAAAACCAGTTTATACGTCACTTTGACCTTATTGTAAATTATTATTATTATTAATACTTATATGTAACGATGATGTTGCATACTTAACCAACTAATTAACAAAAATGTATATGTAATTAAAAAAGGTTATAACTAGATTTAGCAAAAGTGATGTGTTTATTATTATTATTATCATTTTAATTCCAATAAATGAACAACTTATAGATTTTAATTTATATTCCAATTGATGAATCATTTGATATAAAAACACGTAATAACTTAGTGTTATAACTTAGTCATAGATAGGCTTATGCATATTTCGAAAGCCAGATCTAAGCATATATATATATATATATATATATATATATATATATATATATATATATATATATATATATATATATTCATTCTCATGTGAACTACATTTCTAAGTTTGATTTATTAGCATTATTTTAATCTTAATAATTGAATAAATTCTAGATTTTAATTTATATGCTAATTAATAAATTATTTTTTATAAAAATTCTAAATTATTTTTCTTAATTATCAATATTATTTATTACACTATTTATTCATAAATTTTATTGATTCAAACAATATATTAAGTTTATAACCCAATAGAATGATATAATAATAATTTAGTATTATTATCATTTTATGTCCAATCACAACTTTTTAGTTATTTTAATCTGTGTAGTAATTCATCTTCTTAGCATTTTGTTAAGGAAATTTGAACGTAGTCATATATGGATCAAAATTTAAATTCATAATTGGTTTGTTTTAATAATATTGAACATTTAATGATTATTAATATTGTAATATTTATTACATATATAAAGAGAAAAATAAACTTTAAATGAAGAGAAATTATTTAGTTCTCACATATCTTTGATATAATTATCATGTTTCATTACTGTTACCAAAATAATGGATAGTTTAAATATAAATAAATACCTTTATTCATATTTATCTTTTATTATTTGATAAGAGAAATGATTTTTCATATTAGAAAATATAAAATCAAAGTTTATTGTAATTCGCAACGATATTAAACTTTTTAAATGATTTTATAATAATATACATACATAATATATCAAACAACAACACCTACCAATTATTTATTATTATTATTATAAATTTTATTTAAAATAGTATATTGTAACAATAATAATTTTCTCTTAACAGAAATTAATCGGAAAAAAAGTATATATGATTTAAGATGGTGTATCAAATTATGTCTTTTAACGATAATTAGTTTTGTTTTTTATAAATTCAGACATGTGTTTTTACTTCTTTTATGTCTCATTCATTATTTTTCTTTTCATTTATAGGAGTGTTAAACAAAATCTTTTGTCATCTGACAATAACATTATTGTTTTTTTTTCTTTGTAATTGCAGTTAGCTAATTATCGGGATAATATGCAGTTACCTAATTACCCTGTCAACAACGCAGTTACCTAATTAATTATTCAAATAATAAATGCCTGGAAAGAGGGTGAAAAATTAATTAATCACATTAAAACGACTGCACTACTTTCTTGAAAATCGAAAACTTCAGGAACTATAAATTACGACAAAGTAGGGGTAGGAGAAAGAGCATTGGACGACTGCATAAAAACAATCTTAATTAACACAATACTAAATTCTCAAATAATATATTATTTATCCTTTACCATGACAATTATATAGTTAGTTAATTATTCGGACAATAATGTTTTTTCTTATCACAATTACCTAATTACCCGGACAATAATACAATTATCTAATTATCCTTATAATAACAGTCTGGAAAGAGTGTGAAAAATTAATTAAGAAATCTGACACTTTTTCAAGTTATAATATATAATAATGTTTAAATTTAATACTTTTCAGGTAATAATTATATATAATAATGTTTCACCTATTATCCTGACAATAACACATTTACTTAATTATTGTATTCTTTTTTTCTAATTACAGTTACCTAGTTATTCTGATAATAACAACACAGTTACCTAATTACTAATTATCCTGACAATAACCCACTCACCTAATTATCCTGATAATAACAATTTAGAAAGAGTGTGAAAAATTAACTAATCACATTAAAACTACAGTATTTGATATTTATATAATTTAATATTTATATAAGGAAGAAGAAGCTGAAGGGCATATCTTGACAGCTTGAACTTAAGTATCAAAATACCTTTTATAAGTATCTCGACCTGATCTGTAACAATTATAGGATGGAAAGGTTTGGTTTTTTATTAAATAAATTAGATAGATAAAAGAATGTTTGAAATCAGCTTTAATATCTGTTATGGTGAATAGGAGTCCAATTAAAAAATTCACTTTAATAAAAGGACTTAGATAAGGAAATCCTCTTATTTTTTTTAATTGTAATTGAGGGATTAGCTAGGTTAGTTAGGGAGCAGTTTAGAAGAACAAGTTAAAAAGGACTTTTGGTGGGTAACAAAAATGTGCAAAGTAGACATGTTGCAATTCATCACTGATGACACATTATTTATGTGTACAGATAAACCTAGAAATATTTTGGTTATCAAAAGTATTATTATGCGTATGTTTGAACTAGCATTCGGCTTGGAAATCAATTTTTACAAGACAAAATTGGGAAGGTGTGGAATAGACCACTCAATAATGAATGCTTTTTTAGACGTTTTGAACTGCAAAAAAATGGAAATTCCATTCACTTATTTAGGTGTTTCGGTAGGGGGAACCATAGGAGGGCATGTTCTGGAGGGATATGATATTAAAAGTTAGAAAAATATTATCCAAATGGAAAGGTAGACACTTAAGTTTTGCCGGCAGAATAACACTCCTTGAGTCTGTTATTATAGCAGTACCATTACTATACTTGTCAATGTTCAAGATGCCCTCTAAGGTTAAGAGCGAGTTAACTAAAATCTAGAAGGAGTTTTTAAGGAGTTGGGGTCATAACAATAGAAAATTTGCTTGGGTGAGTTGGGAGAATATTTGTAAATCAAGAGAGGAAGGAGGTTTGGGTATAAGAGACTTAGGAATGTTTAATGTAGCTCTATTAGGGAAGTGAAAGTGGATGTTCCGAACAGATAAGAATAGCTTGTGGAGAGACATTTTGGAATCAAAATATGGACCATGGAAGAGTTTAGATTCCATAAAGGAAATAGGACATAATCTTTATGGTGAAAAGATTTGAAGAAGGTTTGCGGGAAATTCTACAAGGATAATTAGTTTGATAATAATATTGTGTGAAAGAGAGGGAGAGGAAACATAATTAAATTTTGGGAGGATAGTTGGATCATAGATTACTCACTCATTAATAAATATTCCAGAATTTATGTTAATTCTATAGCTAAGGAGAGCATAATAGGGAATATGGGCAAGTGGGATAATGGTGTTTTGAAATGGAACTTAGGGTGGCGTAGACAGTGGTTCGAGTGAGAGAAAAATCTAGTGGAGGATTTTATGAAAGTTCTAGAAAAGGAAAATTTAGATTGTACGAAAGATGATGAGTGGTCTTGGATAGATGACAAAGTTAATACCTATTCGGTCAAGTCAGCTTATGAGATAATTAGAAATTCAAATCTAGGGGGAGAAGAAAACTGTTTACTGAACTATGGAAAATGAAAGTTATACCAACGGTTGTACACTTTGTTTGAAAAATGCTGATTAATAGAGTTTTAACTAAGGATAATCTCATTAAGAGAGGAGTTAATGTCTTGAGCCAACAGTGTATCATGTGTGGAAAGGAGTCTATACAACACCTATTTTTTTAGTACAATTATGTCTGGACAGTGTGAAAGTTATGCGATCAATGGATTGGCTTAACAAATGTATACCATAACAAATCAAAGGCATTTCTAGTAATTTAGGCTCCCAAGTGTTAGTATGAAAGAAAATTAGTGGTGGAGATGTATGTAGGTAGCAATAGTGTGGACCATTTTGATACATAGGAATGATATTATTTTTAGAAATAGGGTGAAAGACTTTGATGAGGTATTTAACTTAGCACAGATTAAGACATGGTGTTGGATAACAAATAAGATACCTAAGACGAGTTTCACATATTCATACTAGTGCCTTTGCTCAATCACGTGTATTAAATCCTTAGGAACTTAGAACTTGAATTGTTTTGCTTGGGTAAGAAGTCATATGGAGAGTTCGTACATTATGTTGGATGTGTATATCATTATTTTTCTGTGCTACCAACCTTTCCTCACAGGAATTTTTAGAAACTAGCCAAAACTGTTTACCAGATTACATAACACCTACTTGCAATTACTATACTAGTGGCGCAAATCTGAAAAACAGTATAATTTGGAAGATTGGAAGTTTTTGTTGACTATACACAAAATAACACAACACTAGAGAACAAGAAGAATCATGATAGACTACTATGAAAATTGTCTTGGGAGTAATAACATCATAAATTGAATGAGCAAGGTCTTGATGATAAAGGAGCCAATAACATTTATATACAATTATAAATAAAACATCAAGAAACAGAGAATAAGATGAACGAATAATACTATATTATGAAGGAATTACAAGTTTTACACTGATAAGGAGATTTAAAGATTGAAAAAGTTATGTCATTGTAATATTTTTATCATAATTAAGCAAAGTAAAAGATAATTATTTTGTATAATGGTCACCACTAAAAAAATCCAATCCAGAGCGAGTGCCCTATATTTGAAGACCTTTTTCAAAACTAAACAGTTGAAGACCTAAAAATTATGACAGAATAGACAAAACGAATTAGAGAAAGAACCTTCAATGCTTTAATTAATACAACATTCGACTCTTAGAATGTATTATTTATTCTTATTCAAAAATCACATACACTCAAATTCAAATACGAAAAACTAACTTATTTTTTAAAATTATTGACTAATTTAATATTTTATGAAATATAAAATATTACAACAAGTTTTCATCATAACATTTATTGTTAAAAATATATAATAATTTTGAATTTGAATATGATCTTTAAAAAATGTTAATTTTAAAGTTGATATCAAACTAATTTATGAACATTCAAATTATTTTGTTTTATAACATATGATTTGAATTTAAAATTCAATTTAATTATTTAGACTTCGACTCACAAAATTCGAAATTAGTTCTTTAATAAAATATGGATTTAGATTTAATATCGATCTTATTACTTAATTTAGATGGAATTTGAGTTGATTTCAAGTCTAGCCTACTTAAAATGAAATTAAATTTATTAGTATTACCACTTTCAAAATATATCTTTATTTAGTTATATTTAAAAAAAAATGATCTAATATGTTAAACTTAATAAATCCTAACTTTAATCAATTTCATTCAATGGTTTTATAATACTATATTTTTTATTTATTCTTATTAAATTGAAATTCTTATATCACTACTTTAATCATGTGAATATTATTCATTAATTTATTTATTTGATTTTCTGTGATCATAATTTATTTTATTATTGTTTTTGCTTCTAATGAATCTCATATCCAAATAAATTATATAGTTTTATACAAGTTATTTTACATTTAGATAAAGCCTTATACATTTTTTCTGGTTTATTATCACCATTGTTATCATATATATGATCTTTAATTCAGTGTTGACGATTAAGCAATAACTTTATATATAT
>Ga0209489_110703_pt1 | contig 10071 bp, 8 predicted proteins | sample SiratrowhiteBW_FD_187527 | JGI IMG/M metagenome (GOLD analysis project Ga0209489, IMG submission 187527) | Root nodule microbial communities of legume samples collected from California, USA - Siratro white BW (SPAdes) (version 2) | ecosystem: Host-associated > Plants > Roots > Nodule | place: USA...
GAATCATACTTGCCTCAACCACATTCCTAAGTTCTAGACCAAGCTTCAAATCTTCATGAATCTTCATGCATTCCACATATGATCATAGGTCTTGAACTTCTTCACACATGGTTGGCTTCATCAAATTACTGCAGCAGTCCACTGGTGCTAACATTTTTAATACTTAAATTCGACTGGGATAGTGAAGTGTTTCCAATACCAACAATATTTGCTTTTTCTCCAGTACAAGTAAAAAGATATATCTTACCAGTTGAAGCAAATTGATCAAACTGATTTGCATTTGGACACACATGGTATGAAGCACCAGAGTCCATGTACCACGATGGGTCATTCATAGTTTGGGGTTCTGCATAAAGTGCTGATGGTTGTTGTGAAAAATTATAAGAACTCGTTGGTTCTGATGGAGCATGGAAATTCTTGTCAAACCTGTGCCAACAGGTTGCTGTAGTGTGTCCCGATTTTTCACAAAGTTGACAAAATAGTCTTCCTCCCCCTTGGTTGTGGCTTCCTCTTCTTCCTCTAGATCTTCCTCGACCACTGTTACGTCCACCACCACGTGGACCACGCCATTGATGATTTTTCTCAAATGAATTTCTCCTTGAGAAATATGATTCATCTCGGTGAGCAATATTGACAAAAGGTTGAAAGGAGAGTGTAGAGAAATGGTTGAGTTGTTCAAGCCTGCTTTCAAAAGCAAGTAGTGCCGACGACGCTTCCACCCAGGTTAAACTTACTTATCTATCAGGCTCACTACTATTAGATTATAGTCAGCATCCAAACCGTTTAGTGTATGTAGTATTAGGTCATCAATAGCAATTGGAGCACCCGCAAGAATGAGTAGATCGGAAATCCCCTTCATCTTAGCAAGATATTCCTCCATCTTCAAGTTCTCTTTCTGAGTCTGATGGAGATCCGCCTTGATCACCATGACTTTGGATTTCATCGACGCATAGGTGAGTTCCTTAGATCTCGTCCATAACTCTAACGCCGTTTTGCAGTGAAGGAGTTGGACACTAAACTCTAGTGTCATCGTGTTCCTAGCCAACCGACAAGCAATCTGTCGACGACAAACCATTCTTCATATGCCGGATTTGAAATGCCCATAGTGCCTTCAGTGATAAAAAGAGGAGGTGTTGTACTTGTACCGTCAATGTGCGATACAAGTAGATTCCCTTAGGGGGAGAACCACATATTCCTAGATTAAGTAGTTGCTTCGATCCAACTTGATTGAAGCGATTTAACTCAGTGAGTTGAACAGAGAGTAGGTTTTAGTCGAAAATGAAGAAGACGATGCATTTGTAGAGGTATTGCTGGGTGTTGCCATTAGGGCTTTTGGCTCTTGATACCAAGATAGAAAATGTAAAGAAAGAGAAATGTAGGGTACCAAAATTCTGGGCACACATTATTGTGCACAGAGTGAGGAACTTTATAGACTCCACAATACCAGAATTTGTCACATGTATGTATGAGCTGGCAATATTCTAACAGAAACGTAAATAATTACAGAGAAATTGATTATGTAGACTCCATCTCTGAATGATGATCTAGTTTTGACACATTGATTCTCTCACAAAGAATTTGCTCTTATGGTGAGAAGAAATGAACCTCCAATCCCTCTAGTCTGATTTGTTTTATTTGGTGTTGGGATGTACATTCCTTCATTTGTCGCTTCCTTAGGGTCTAGTGCTTTAGATGCATGTGATGATCCTTCTGTGTCTGTTGGATTTGTGTATGTTGATTTAATGAGTAGATCTGCAAAGTTATCCTTTAGATCTGATAGTCTCCTATCAATCTATTCAAAGTCATCAAATCTCCTCGATTCAACATCCAACAACAATCACTTAACCTTAGAATGGTTTTTTTCCACTATTAAGATATGTTCTTAATACAACTACAATACATTTGTGAAACATGCAATCAACTTTCAAATAATGAAACTAACAACCTCTTAAACAATCCTTAAGGGGTATTACAAACCCTGTGCAAAAACCTATTGCAAACATGCCTATACAAGTGAAATATTAATCAACAGAAGAAACTAGAAAGATATCACTTATTTGCTACTGATAGTAAGGTTTGAATCAACCAAAGTCTAAACAAAATATTGATTGCACAACCCTCTCAAGCGTTTTCAATAATTTCTTAGAAAATGAACGATTGATTTTGGGAAAATGTTGGGAGAATGAGTGACTTTATATTCAATTTTCAGTGGGTTTTGGGTATTTCCGAACTCATTTCGATTTACGAAACGGAGAGTAGGGATTTGGGGAAGTTTTGGGTTTAGGGTATCGATTAGGAAAAGGGGAAAAGTGTTTTGGGAACTTAATTCGATTTTGAGCAGGTATAATTTGGTTTTCACATCTGGACTATGTGATTTGGAGCGCGAATTTACGAAAATGGCGAACAGGTTTGGTTGGAAACTTTCGCGCTTGTTCGATAGTTCACGATATGAACCAACATCTAACTTAACTTAGTTTAATAATCTGAATAGACACTTTAAACCACATTCAAATACGTGTGGTCTAAAATGGCCACATTCACATACCCGTGGTCTATAATTCCCACATTTTGAAAATCGTGGTCTAAACTGATTTAACCTGTACGCGGTTTTGTGCGTGTTGCCTAAAATAAATAGGCAACACTTTGTACACGTCTCATGGCCATTTCGAAACAAAACCTACTTTTTATACAATGTGTAAATATTGTTGTCTATTACTATTTTAGGCAATGCTTCTGCAGTCGTTGCAATTTTTTTGTTGCCTAAAGTCAAAAATGGTGTAGTAATCATCTCTTATTCAAAATATTAAAATAATAAATTTAAATTTTTCTCTCTTTATATATTGTTCATTTTCTTGTAAGATTTCCATCTCCAACTTAAATTCTTAACATAAATTAGAATTTTTTATTCTTTTAATGACTAAATTCACAAGTCCTACTTCACAAAGAGTCTATATGGTGTTCGTATAAGTGTCCAAGCTTAGTTGTCAAATGTTTAACGTTTGGTTTGCACAAAGTCAGCTTACGGGTTTATATTTAAAGTTCCATCCATTAATAACAATATTTTTGTCACACCCCATTATGAGGCGTCAAAGGAAAAAAAAATAACAAGTATGGTCAGTGACGTAATAACTGAATGTAAGAGAAAAGAGATATGAGCCGACTAGAGTTACTCCTAAATGTTTCTTCAGTCGTGGGGTCAAGTTTTGGTTAAGCCAAATAGATTAGTTAAAGGCTTCTCATACTTCAATCTGTATCGTTCTAATTTTTTTGTATCCTACTATGCTTCAACTATGTGGTTTAATTGTTATAAAAAAAATCCGAGTTTCTCCAATTGTCAACCCAAAAAACATTAAAGTACTATGAGACATTGGTACAATGAGAAGGAGACAAGAATATGACCAAATTTAAAAATGACAAGACACTACTCAACTACGACAAAACATAGAAAATTAATCTAAATTTCAAAGATTGCAGCTTTGTGTAATTCAAGTAGGACCTATTCCTGTTCTTTTCACATCCCTATGCACGATCTTCAAAGAAGTAAAATAAATAGTAAACACGCAAGTCAAATCTGTATATATGTGATGATGCAACTAAGTTTATGCTGCTTTAACCTGAAAAAGTTTCACTGGTTATCAAAGCTGGTTACATACAAGTCAAAAGAGCAAAATGTTATAGCTACAATGTTTCTCACTTGCATGGTTAAAAATCATACAAGGACAGGGAAGGGAAAAGGAAGTGACAATTATCAATATGAAAGCCTTCTGAAAATGATTTGCGCACCATGCTGAGGCTGCAAAGTGATAAAAAGTTCAGGAGCATGCACATAGTTTGGAGATAGCACAAAACTGTAACTTTGAATGATCAAAGAAAGAGCAATCTTTGCCTCAACCATTGCCAAATTTTGTCCAACACAGGTTCGAGGGCCTAATCCGAAAGGAAAGAATGCAGCTAAATGCTTCCGAGGCTGGCTAAATCTTGCTGGATTGAAGTCATGGCAATCTTCACCCCAGATTTCTCTGTCATGATGAACAGCAGTCAGTGCCAAGTAGAGTTGCGTCTTGGCAGGAACATTAATGCTTCCAAGCATCACATCTTTAGAGGCTTGCCTCATTAGCATCACTGCTGGAGGATAGAGCCGAAGTGTTTCATTAATTATCATGCCAACCTGTTGGGAAATGTCAACCAACAATAATCAATCAAAATGGACCAGAATTTTGCTCTCAAGGATATTAATTATACTGTATGATCTCAATTGTTTGGTTCATTCTGTTTCCATAATGTTAGAAATTTCATATCAACTAGAGATAAAGTCAATTCATAATATATATATAAGCAGGGACAATCCTTACCTTATAAGCTAATTTTGTAAGGATGAATTAGACTTGAACTCACTTCCTTCCTAATACACAATGTACTATACTATTTTACAGATCTTTGCTACATTCCTGATTGATTGCACTTACATAATATATTTCCATTTTATTTTTTTTTTCTGTCTCCATGGCCAAACTTTTCTGCATTTCTGGTTCAATTTATAATGCTTATATAGCATCTAGATGGAATCTTGACAGTACACCAGTTGACTAACGAGCAACCATCTATGATCTAACCAGTATTTAACAGAGTAAATGTATTATAATATTCTTTCCAACAATAAACAGATGCATTGTACTGATTCTCTAGAAGGCAAGTCAAGCAAAACATGAACTTACAATCTTAAGGTCGCTTAAATTGTCTGCAACAGGAAGTTGATTGTGTCCGATGACACCAAGAACTTCTTCACGTGCCTTAATTTGCCATTCCTGATGTTTTGCTAATAGAAGAAGTGTCCAAGTTAACAAGTTAGCTGTGGTTTCCTTTCCAGCAAAGTAGATGGTTTTACATTCATCTATGATTTCTTCCACCCCTAACTTTTCTTCTCCACCAACATCATTCTTGTAGGAACACATCAAAGAACTTAGTACATTTCTAGCATTTTCTCTCGTATTCCTCTTGGTCTCAATAAGCTTGAGAATTGATTCACGTGTTTCTTTTTCTAGTCTCCACCTCTCCCTGTTCTTCCTAGTTGGCAAATACCTATTGTTTTTTTTTTTTTCATCAAATTTCCAGTAAAAAGGGAGGTCAAACACAAACTCAATGATTATGTCTGAAGAGGGAAAAATAACCAGCTACGACATAAACTTCATTTGGAGGCATCTATACGAAATTGTGTTTTCAAATATTTATGGCGTGGAACAGATAAATTTATATGCAGTTTTTTCTCATCTTAATATATATATATATATATAATGAAAGAGTTGGGAAAGTAACCTGAATCCAGGGATATAGAGACTTCTAATTGCCTGTGAAAAAAGGTGCATTTGTTGCTCCTGTAAGTTGAAAATATGGCTGCCCTCTTCATAACTGCTGCCAAAAGCAGACCTTGATATAACATCAGCAGAAAGATCATGAAGCTCTCTGTGCACCTCTATCTCAAATTCATCTCTTCCCGCTCTTTGCTCCTCCCATTTCTCCACCATCTTTCTCACACTTGCCACAATATCTGGCACCCATTCCTGCAACAGTTTCATCATTCACTCTTTAATTAATATTATCCCTTTTCATCGTTCATCTCTTCACTACTTATTCTCTACACTGAACTCTTTTCTCCTTTTCTTCTAATGACCAAAACCAAAGTACAGTTATATCTTCAAATTTTAAAAATTTAAGTCAAACATTTAAATTAATAAATTGAAGAAAATGTCACGATATCATAATTTACTCTACTTTTAATAATTGATAATACAAAAGAAAATTTAAACAATCTACTACTATTTACTCTTAATATAAAGTTTAAAAATAAGAAGGATTATTAATGTTGTTGTGGTTTAAAGATAATTTTTTTTAATCTTATACTATTATTAATGTTCTCAATTTAGTTTTACTCGTTAAAAAAAATTATTCAATATATTTTTTTTTCATCAAATTAATAGCAACGACATTACAATAATGAAACGAGAGTGACACGTAATACTATCACTGTTAACTATAATGACATTTTCACCATAGATTCTACCAAAGGGATTATATTGCTCATTTTAAAAAATATAAAAAAGATTTAAAGTAGGACAAAATTAAAAATAATATAGTAATATAAAAGAACCTATTAACCCAAATAAAAATTGCAAATGCAAAGTTGAACTTTCCCTCCATCACATGAACTACAATTACTTTTGCACTCCCACGATTTCTTCTTCCACCTCCATTCAGTACTGAAAAAATCTAAAATGACCATAATATATTTTTGGATTCAAAAATATATTTTAAATTTTTAAATTACACAATTTAAAATTGTATTTTGAATGATATAATCTAAAAACATATTCTTAATTATATAATTCAGAATCTATTTTAAAATCTAACAGATAATCGGAATACGTTATCTCAATTATAAATCCAAAATTATATTTTAGATTATAATTATTTTATTTTAAATTCTATGATTGATAACATATTTTTAAATTCTAAATTGAATAATTCAAAATAAATTTATGAAATATACAATCTAAAACATTTTTAAATATATTAACAAGTTAAACTTTTTTTTAGTATATAAATACCTAGAAGTAAGCATAGTGGTGTGGAAGAACAAGTTACCTTAACAAGCTCCAAGTTAAAGGCGAGGTTTATAATCCTTCTATGCAAAGCCCATTGTTCACCTTCCAGACCCACAAGCCCCTGTCCAAACAGCAACTTCGACTGAGGGTTGTACGGAACTTTCCCGTACTCACCGCGCGTATTCATCAGCACCTCCTTAATCATCTCCGGTTCACTTATCGCCAACCGGGCCGTTGAACCGAACCAGTACACGAAAGTTTTCCCGTGCGCGCGAGACCACCTTTCGTAAAATGGAACCACGCGTCTCAAGACGTTATCGTGCTCGAACGAAGGGCTCGCCTCTGACTTTGCTTCCCCGTAGAGCCGTCGGATCTCCGATGAGTTTCCCACGATCGGACGGTAGCCGGGACCCCCTATCCCTTGCCTCTTGAAGTGACGCTCCTTTCGCAGTGGGACCCACAAATTTGTGTAGAGAAATTTCACCGTGTAGAAAACGAGGAGAGCTACAGCACCGGCTAAAAGATTCATGTTGATCTAATCTAGTATTGAAAGTGAGACACGAAAAGAGATTAAAAAAAGGAAGAAAGTGACCAAGAGGAAAAGGGCGTTGACTTTTAATGTTGAATAAGAAGAAAAGGGCGTTGACTTTTAAAGGTGAGACTTAGAGAGTAAGAGGAAGAAAAACTATTGCAGCAATGAAGGGTCTTGTTGTGTTGTTTGCATCAATAGCAATAAGAGAAAGAGGATTCAGTATGCAGATAGGGTCAGAGGAAGTGAAGTGGGAACTCTTTGTTTCTGTGAGCTATGACTACGGTTGTTACATTATTTCTATTATCAAAGTATGACTATTAGTTAGTCATTATCAGTTTCTTCTAAATAAATCTATTGGCTACCTTATCGAAAAATATTCATAATATTTTTATACTAGTGTATACAAATTTGTATGTATATGGTTTTTTTATAATTTTAAATAAAATTATTTTAATATACCTTTTACCTCAAATCTTATTGCAGGACCAGAAAAAAATCGTTAAATAAATGAAACTGCACAATGGTTTAGTCAGTTTTTAACTCTTAAAACAAATTTTAATAATAAAAAAGGAAATAAGAGGTGTGCCTTTATCATATACGTTAATTCATTTGCTCTGACCTTTTCATTTCATTTTAGTACATACATATGACCTTTATCCAGCTACTATCAATATTGGAACTTCAATATGGAAAGTTATATGTATTCATGATGTTATGAATTTAAATTATAAATATATGTACTGTTATATATCTTTGTGTGCTTTGTACCCTAATCTTAAGCTAGTTGTATTTAAAATATATTACTAATACAGGTGTTGGGTGAAATTTAGTTGTTCATCTTCTTGTGGTGTATAATGGATTTTAATTCATATATTATATAATGTTGTATCTTACTAATTTTATGTTTTCAATTACTGATCTTCACTTCGAAAGCAGTATTGTAGAAGAATTGCAAATTACTTATTCATTCGTTGTGTTGAGGTTGGCATTTACTTTGGTGCTCTTGTTCTCCACCCTGCAAATAGTGGGTGTGGTTCAGATTCAGTATTTGTGAGGAACAGTGAGTGAGAAAAATGGCCATCCAGGGTATGAGATTTTGGAGAGAAAGAGAAAGGAAAGTAAAAAAGTTTAATAGTTAAAACTTCTTAAAAGTTCAAGTTTAATTAAGATGTTTTTCTTTTTTTTCTTATTGGATGAATTTGGTTTTAATTTAGTGTTAATAGGTATTTTAAAATGAAGTAAAATAAGAGATAAATAAAAATTTTGAAAAATTAAAATAATAAGATGGATGTACAGTACTATACTGCATGAAAAAACCATTTTAAACTATAAAAATCTATATCCAAATCTATTTTACTTGTATATACAATATTTCGCTTCTTTTTAATTTTATTAATTTTAATTATTATATTTTGAAAATAAATAAATTTACTAATTTATTTAACTACTAAATCATAGATACATCTTAGTATACCAGTGAGAAAGACTTTGTACTTTTGTTATTTGTCTTAGTGGAAGATAAAGAAGATACTTAAAAATGACATTACGTACTTATAAGTTAGTTACAGTTCGTAAAAAAAGACTTCTAATCATTTATTAATATTAGTAAAAATCTTTACTATTTGTAAAAGAAAAACTGAATATAGAAATTAAAGTGATTAGTTGTACTACCTTTTTTTATATCTCTTACTATATTTTATGAACCGTTTACAAAAACCTCCTTAAAACCATTTTTACCTAAAAAAAATAACTCTCAAACCAACTGAACACCATTATTTTATAAAAACCTGCAAAACACTTTTAAACTCTATTTAACTTCCGTTTCTAAAGTTTGCGTATTTCTTTATACCGGTTAAGAATCCTTCATCTATTTAACTCCTTCCATCATACATCAACCTTTTTAAACAAAAAAGTTAAAATATTTTTCCCTTTAGTCTCCATAAATAACAACCTTTTTCAATGTAATCTTATCAATATACCAATTTCTTATTTTAATCCTTGATGACGGCATATATCATACCACAATTTTCAAAGCATCATCATTAATCAGACACTTTTCATAACATCATTAATCGGACGATAATTTTACTGACGTGTTATATAATGATTTCGTGATGACATCATCAAAGTTAAGTTTAACCGAGAAAGATAATAGTAGTCTAAAAAATAAACTTAAGAAAGACAAAAAACTAAACAAAATATATAGGAACTAAAATCAAGATGCCCTATATTATGGAGATTAAAACTAAGAATTTAATTAAGCCAAAGAATAAGCTTATAAACTAAAGTTACATGTTATGATGCACAAACTAAAAATTGAGCTCTGTTTCACGTGATGTACTGCTCTGCCTCACAGTGAAGCTAGTTTGAAGCATAGTCAAAAGATGATTTTTCCTCTCTTTCTCTTATTATTGATAGAAGAGCATGTGCTCTTAAATAAAATACAAGGTAATCTAGAAAAGGAAACTCTTAAATAAATTCCTATAATTAAGTGTCAATGATTTCTATTCATAAATACAGAAAGATACAGCTAATCAAATCTCCTAATTATGGGATTTTGATTCTAACTATAAAAGGAAATAACATATACAGTGGGATTCTGACACTCCCTCTCAAGTTGGTAAGTGGATGTTATCCATTCCCAACTTGCCAATAACAGCTTGAAATGTAAAGCCACTTAATCCTTTTGTTAGGACATCTGCCAGCTGATTTCCTGTGGATACAAATGGTGTACATATTGTCCCATTATCCAATTTTTCCTTTATGAAGTGTCGGTCTACTTCAACATGCTTGGTCCTATCATGTTGCACTGAATTATGAGCAATGTTTATTGCTGACTTGTTATCACAATATAGCTTCATAGGTCCATTCCACTTAATCTTTAGGTCATCTAGAATTATTTTCAGCCATAGGAGTTCACAAATTCCTAAGGCCATAGCC
>Ga0209489_110705_pt1 | contig 10068 bp, 3 predicted proteins | sample SiratrowhiteBW_FD_187527 | JGI IMG/M metagenome (GOLD analysis project Ga0209489, IMG submission 187527) | Root nodule microbial communities of legume samples collected from California, USA - Siratro white BW (SPAdes) (version 2) | ecosystem: Host-associated > Plants > Roots > Nodule | place: USA...
TATATATATATATTTTAAAACTCTCTAGCTTACCCTTCTTTTTGTGTGTTGTTTGTTTTGTTTTTAAAACTGCGATGATCGTGTATACTACGCGTGAGCAGAGGATTTGACAGGTAGTATGAGTCTCCGGTGAATTGTTGGAGAAGTTTTATTTTACTAAGATATTTTTATTAAATTTTTTATGGAGAAGTCTGCTTTAAAACATATATGAATGAATCTATGAATATTTATATTTTGTTCTTATATAATTTTTATGCAATAAAGTTTTTATTATATGAAAAATATGGGATGTTACAGTTACTTAGACATCTTTTCTTTTTAAAGCATTAATAGAAATCTGGTACGGTAATATGAGTTTTTTAAAATTTAAAATATGATTTATTTTTATTTTATTTTCATGGTTTAAGTCTATCTATTTTTATTAGAAAATCAATAAAATCTCTTATATGATATGTTTTGCATTTTGAAAGCTTCGATAAAATTATGTTGCCGCCATTTTAGTTTTCTAGAATTTAAAGATATAATTTGTTTTTAGTGTTTAAAATTGATTTTTTTTTTTAGAAAATTGGTAAAATATTTTACCTAACATCTTTTGCATTTTTGCATTTTGAAAACATTAATGGAGATATGTAGCCGCCCTCTCAGTTCTTTAAGATTTATAGTACGATTGTTTTTCCTTTTTTATTTGGTTTTGTATGATTCTCTTTTCAATACTTAAAAATGTATATTATATCTTTTTGTTATAAAATTGATAAAATTTCTTACTAAAGTCAATGTAAATTTGTCGCTAGTTGCTTAGAGTTATTGCAATGGATCTCGTATTTTAGATTATTTAATTTTCATCAAATAAGATATATAAAATTGTAAAGATTTTATACAATCAAATAGATTTATATTTATTAAATATAAAATGTTGAAGTAACTTTTGTAATTCACATGTGTTCTTATTCTATGTTACGTGTACATTATTTCTTTTTTGACCAAATTATATAACGTCCAAATGTAACATTAGCCAAATGACATATGTCAGTTTGGATAAAATCTTATATAAAAGCCTAATAAAACCCAATAGTTATAGAAACAATTTCAACTAGAACCTAATAAATATTCAATTCATAGTATAATAAAAACTCAATAGTTATAGAAGCAATTTCAACTAAAGGAATAAAACAAATAATTCAATTTAATAACACTACATCCAATCCAAAACAATACAACATAAAAATTTTGATTGGATCATAATATTCATACCAACCTAAAATAGACACCGGAAGACAAAGTTGATGTTATCATATAAATTTTTTGGTGCAGTGGTTAAAGGCTTCCTTCAACACTCAAAGGTATGGAGTTCAACTTTATGAACAACCTTATGGGTACTAAACCACCTAACTTTAATATGTCGCTCTTGAAAAAGCAAATTCACTCCATAGAGAAAGTCACTCTTGAAAAAAAAAATTAGAATCTCATTCACTCCATAGAGAAAGTCACTCTTGAAAAAGAAAATTAGAATCTCATTATCAGAATTATTTGGTTGTGGTTCGTGGCAGATTTCACTAAATAAAATTTCTCATTTTTAATGGAGTTGGTCCTAAAAGACAAAAACATAATATCTCATTATTTTTTATTTTTACCTTATACAACGCCTATTACACTTCTTTAAATAATTTAAGGTCCTTCTAATTTGTAGATTTCTTTACTTAAAATATTCATCCAGGAAAATACAATTGATGCTTCAATCACAAGAACCCTACTTTACAAGTTCCAAAATTGTTAAGGATAATGTATTCTAATGTTTTAGTGTTGCTTTGAATGGTGGGTTTTATAACCAAATTCGAAATAGAAACCCTAAATTAGGTGAATGAAAGAGGAGAAATTGAGAACGCGACCGAAACAGTGATAAAGATCGAGATTGAGAGACTCACCAGAGACGACGAAGAGCACAAAGATGACGGTAAGGAGAAGACGCCAAATGAAAAACAATGGTAGTGACGAGGAAAGGATGGTCGACCAGAGAGTGGGGGAGATGGGATGAAAATATTGAGAAAGTGAGGTAGGAGATGAGGTAGTGTAGACAGAGGATTTGTGAAAGTGAGGTAGGGTAAACAGAGGGTTTGGTAGCAGGAAGGTTAATTATTTCTATTTTCAATACTTTAATATTCTATTTTTTGTATGATCTTCTGTTGTTTGTATGAGTGGGAAGTCTAATTTTTGTAAGAGTGGGAAGCCTATAATTTACCTTTAATGTTTAGGTTACATTCAGAACATGTGATTTATACTATAATGTATATAAACTACATTTTTTTTTAATTTTAGGACACACTTTTTTAATGTGGTCTATGTTTTTAATAGGATACAGGAGAAAATTGTGGCTTAAAATGGTCACAACTCAAAAAGTGTATCCTATAGTGAAAATAAACCACACTTGTAAAAGTGTGACATTTTTTACTTTTAGGCCATATTTATTTGTTTGTGGCTAACAAAAGTATTGTCTAAAATGATAAATGTTATAGTGTCTCCTCTTTTTGAAATTATTAAAAGGGGCTCCTTGAAGAAATGATGATTGTTGTGAGGAAAAAGAGAAGACATTGGGATATAGGGTTTTCGTTCAAGAGGTGCTTTCAACATATTGAGAATTGTTTTAAGAGCTTATTGAATAAGATTGGTAAGAAAAAGCTCTAGCTGAAGGACTTTATGATTCAACATAAAAAGCTTATGGTTGAACCTTCTACCCATATCTCGTATTTCTTCATGAATAATCATGCTTTCATAGTGAACAACACCACGTATTAGCCTTTGCACCATTGTCATAGTAACAGAATTGTCATAGCAACAGAGTTTGAGGCTATGGTACCATTTCTTTAGAAGCGGGTGAATTCACAAATTCATCATCAATTAGCTGGTGGAATGTAGTTCATAAAATCATTGGTGTAGACGATGATCTCTTATCCAACACATTTTACTATTAAAATAATAAAAGTATTAATCAGAATATGATTTATATTTATTATAAAACTCTCACATTTCTTAACACATAAATAAGATAAGAGTAAAAAATAACAAGTTAATAAAAATATTAAATAATAAAGACCTCAGTCAAAAATTTTGAAAATTTTATAAAATAAGAAGGTTTAATTAAAAATATTCATATTTATAAAGAATTTAAAACTTAATTAAATCTACACTAATTTTGAGAGACTAAAAAATCAAAAAAGCAAAACAACATAAAAAAATGTTTATGAATTAAATGCTTAATAGAATGATTCAATTTATTGTAACTTGTGCTAACGTTTGCATTAAATGTTGGGAGTAATTTTACTATTATTATTATTATTAAATGCATCTTTTCTGGAACTGAAGTCCTGCATTTATTTCCCTTATGTAATCTGGAGTATATAATGCACAGGACCCCTTCCATGAGGTCTATCAGAACTATATACATTGTTTTCCAAACCAATTCAGGAAAATGAAAACCTCTTTTTGTTTTTCAGTCTTGGTTCTGCTCATTGCATCTGGTAAGCACACTTCTTTAAGATTTAGTATTTTGTGTGTGATGAATGAATTTTCAGAAGATTAACTATATTGTATGATTGGTGGTGTGGTTGTGTAGGAAATGAAGTGGAATCAGTGGTAGAACCTAATTGTTTAGTACAAAGCACTACTCAACATTGTGAACCTTTCAATAGTCCTTGTGGCTGGGTTTGCAGATCACATTTCAAATCAGAGAAAGCAGCGGGAGTTTGTAGCGACAAGTATCATACATGTGTGTGCTACATATGTTAAATTTAATTTTATCATCCCATAACAATCACAACTTCTACACCTATTCAATGTATGTGTAGAGGATGAAGTGAAAATAACAATAACTAATAATAAAATTTGAATTTTGTACTGTTATTTGGTTTGCATATTTCTTATTTTTATATTCTTTATATTTTTATATTTATTAACTAATTTTCAATTTCCGTTATATAAAGATGTATTCATATATATCCCTTATATTTTATATTTATTAACTAACTCTTAAATTTACATTATATAAAAATGTATTTTTATATAATGGAAATAAATATGATCATGGTTTTTTTAAATAAAATTAAAATATTTTATAAGTATTCCCACATATACATTTACTTTAATTTTAATTTTAATAAAAGTTTACAAATTACTCTTATTATATAATTGTAACATTATAAAAACTAATAAATTTTTTGTGTGTAATATTATAACTTCAATACAAATTTTAACGATATTTTTATTTAATTTCATTATAATAATTGATTTTTTAGCCTTTCTTCAGAATGGGTTAATTTCATTGATTATGCATATGAACAGACAAAAAATATTAATTACCAAAATAGGAAATTTATACCAGTCTAACACACTTTCTACTTTCAACTTTCTAGGTGAATAAATTATGTATGTTAGGCATGATTTTACTTACACAAGAAAGAAATCCTAGGAGACATATACAATTTGTTTATTATTATATGGAAATGGATAGAGACGAATATGATTTTACTTAACTGATTGAGTGAAATAGTATCATAAGGATGAGTTCAGTGTGGTTAAAATGGTCTCACAAAGAGTTAATTTCACTAGTCATTTGAGAAACTCTTAATCTTCTTCTTATCTTTTTCTCGAATGACTGTATTTAGATTGAAATATCAAAAAGTACATATATCAAAAAAGAACAATCCTTTTTGACATTGGATTTGGTGTATAGAGATCTAATTAATTATCAATGGACACACTGATCTATATTCCTACCTACCACCAGTTTTTTTTTTTTTTTTTTTACATTTACTATGTTTAGTGTACAAAAAATTTAAATATTTATTTACATATTTATTGATATTTATTATATTTATTACATGAAACTGTATACCAATCTAATATGAAACTACTCACACAACATTGAACTTTGTCTCTATAAACACTATTTCACTTAATCATTTAAATAAAATTGTGTCTGTCTCTAAGGATTTTCACACACAAAAATTGTACTTGATTCTCACAATTTCTTTCCTATATAAGAAAAATTTTACTAACTGACATATTTTCTTCTCGTAGAAATAATGACAAATATATATGATTTGTCTATTTTAGTCATTAAAATTTTCTTTTATCTAAACAAAATTACCCTATGTGAAAAAAAAAATCGATTTTAACTTTACTTTTATCTTTTATTATCGCAAAACAAATGAAAGCATATCATGTATATATTTCCACTAATATAAATAAGGAAAATGAATACATTAAGTTCCATTATCAGGACGTCGGAATAATGTACATTTTTTTATTATCATTGTCTTTTCCAAATAAAAGGATGAGTAATCACACAAAAGCATAATCCGAAGGAGAAAATGGAACTAAGCAGGAAAAAAAAAAAGACGTGTAAATGAGAAATAAAACTAAAATCAATATGTTTAGTTTAAAAATAAAACTTGCATACAAATAAATAAAAACAAAAATAAATAACAAACTAATTAGTTATATATACATATATAATACAAAACTCAATAAATATATATATATATATATATATATATATATAGATTTTTTTATTTTTATATTTATAATGATCTCTCTCCTAATTGTATAATATAAAATGTGTACACCAAAAGGGAAAATCCCTTTTCATATATGCTTGCAGATATTATAACTTTTATAATTGTAAAATATAATTAAAGATAAAATAGGAATATGAAATGTGTTAACGAAAATGGGGAATCCTTATTATACATTGTTACAGATGACATGTGTAGACCAAAATGGGAACCCTCCGTGCTATAAATAATACACTTTTTTATTTCTTTTTCTACATTTTAAAATATAACTAAGGATAAATTTGAAATATAAATCTGCACACTAAGGGAGAGGGATAATCCTTTTATATATTCTTATAGATATTATAATTTTTATAATTTTAAAATATAATTGAGGGTGTTAGAGTAAAATTAAACACCATAAAAAACATTTAATCCAACAAAGCTTAAATAAGAAAGAACATGAGTCTCATATACGTTTACAAATTATGCAAAATTATGAAAAAAAAATTACAAATATTTTACTTGACAAAAGACAAAATATCATACACATCTTTATATTTCGTCTAATAAGTGCTAAATGATTATTAGACAATAAATATGGATAAACTTAAGCAAATATAAAAAATAATTTTTTTAAAAATGTCTTCACGATTTGTCGTTAAACAAATCTCACCAAATACAAATTTTATTCAAATATTTCTTAAAAATCAAGTTAAAATTGCATTATCTGTCAACTATATTGACATAAGCTTGTTTCAACTCTTGCCTAACTCTGTCAAATAGGGTGTGCGCCTTTTAACATTTATTGGGAGTAAAAAGCTATGCAACCTAAAAAGATAAGTTCTCTTAGCTATAAAGAAAGGAGTTTGATGTGACCTCTTAAACAAAAGAGTTGCGTTTAAAATTAGTTTTCAAATATGTTGGTTTAACCAAATATGTTATGAAGTGTTAAGGTTGCCTCATCTGTATTTCATATATGTATCTTGTTAAAAATATATTTATGTAAATACACGTAATTAAGTCGGTCTAAATTGGCAAACTTGCTCGGTGAAAACTTGCGTTTATGTAAGTTCCTTAAATGAAACACTCCCCATCTTCATTGAAAAATTTGTATAGAGACTCATAATGAGACTATTGTGAAAAGATTTTAGAAATTAGTAAATCATAATTCAACTCTCATGTCTTGTGATTTTCTATTTTTCACAGTTGGTATCTGAGCACAACTTCTAAAGGACTGAGCGCTTAATAATGTTTAAAGGAAAAGATCCAACACAATAAGACACAACTAATGACATCAAACGAAACATAGAGATAAAGAATTCAAAGAAAGATTGGAACAAGTTTAGGTTAGTCAGATGGAATTCTATGACAAAGCCAATATGTTCTAGCATTTTCTACACCAAAGTCTTTATATGACTATCGGTCTGATAGACAATTATTACCCGACAGTCTGATTGACGGTCTAACTACAAATAGTTCTATAATTTCTAAAACTATTTTATGTTTTACCTGTTGTTTTACATTAGATTATTGTTTTGATTCACTTTTACAATGATGGATTGCTTGAACTGTCTAATACATTAATTTTAGTTTTATCTATTATTTTTTGCTTTATTTTTATTTCATAATTACAAAATATCATCCCAAGGCTACATTTTTCGACTCTTAGGCGGAGCTTGACTCCTAGATAGAGGAGAGTGCCTCCAGAGTTCCTAATCCTTATGGAGAGAACTCTTTAAATACACAAAATTTCTAGGTTAGCGACATTTGGGCCTGACCCAATAAAGTGGCATTAAGCGCGACTTCAAATCCATATAGCTTTTTGACCCATTGATGCTTGACCTAACTAAAGTGGTGGGTGCAACTTGATCTATGTCTAATTTAATCTTTTGTTTCGTCATTCATAGGTCTAGTCTTGTTCTTCTTTATCTAATGCTTCGTGTTCAATTATTTGACAAAACTAATGAGATTTATAGTAAAATTGATTAAAAATTCAAGTGACCAATTATTTATAACAAGAAATAAAGTATTTATAAAAAAGAATAGAGGTTCCAAGCTTAAAAGTCATTGATTAAAACATTTGTTAGCATTTTTTTTTGCTATGATGATAAGTGTACCAGTTGCAAATGTAGCAAGTAACAAATAAGTTGTTCTCACCCTAGACAATAAATATAATTACAACAAAGGAAAGAATACTGAAAGTAAAATTTAATTAAAAACTCAACTAATCAATTATTTATAAAAAAACAAATTATTTATAAAAAATAGTTAAAAATATGAGATTAACAAATTCTAAACTTAAAAAAGATAATTTTATTATAAAAATAAACTAAAAAATATAATAAAAATAAATGTTATTGTTAAACAATAACCACTCTCCAAAAATCACATTTCAAAATCTAGCCAAGAATCAAACAATCAAAATATTATGTCTAAAGTATACAATCAAATTTTAGTGTATAAACTATTTTCTACCTTAAAAAATAATGTCAAAAACCTATAAAAGATCCACTTTATAACACACTGTTACAACTTGCTTTGTTATTTTTAAATGTAACAATTAAAATAGAAATTACATCAATCAATTTTAAATGAAATTGGAATCAAATTAAGTCCTTAAAGAATAGTGAAACTATATTAAAAATAATATTCAAAATCCATATTAAATGAAATTGAAACCAAATTAAGTCCTTAAAGCATAGTGAAGCCATATTAAAAATAATATTTAAAAATAATATTCAAACGTAAAGAAAAAATAAACCTATTTTACCTATTTCATATACATATTTATAGACCTTATTTTCTATCAAAATTAGAATGAATTAAATTCTTACCTACACATTCAAAATTGTTTGTTTATCAGGCCTATGATTAATACTTTTAACAACCATTTTTAGCGGTGTTATTATTTCTAAGAATCAATTTGAATGCACATTATAATTTCAATGGCTAATATTATTCATAATGACAAATTTTAAAATCATTTTATTAATTTCAAAATAAATGTGAATAATTATTACAATTTTAACGAAGTTGTTCACTCAAAATTTATCTATAATTGAGTTCATCAAGGATTTTTTTCTTTCCGAAATTTTTACAGAAATGATATTGTTTCCATTTTTTATTTTCTATATAACATCTTTCCATCTTTATTTATCGAAATAACACATTTTACTGTGCACTATGAGAATTCGATTTCCGGACAATCGAATCCTGAATTAAAGAATTGCAATTTTCAACCTTAAACCCAATCAAAATTCGGGTCACTAAAAACCGAATTCTGAAAGGGGTTTTTTTTTAAGTTTTATATAATTTTTTAAAAATTATAGACATTTTTAATTTGTGTGAATTTTTTATTTGAAAGATATAAAAATATATAAAATATTATAAATATTTATTATAGAGTTTGAGAAATTAATTTTCTAAAAATCAAATTTGGACTATATAAATAATATTTTAAAAATGTAATTAAAAATGGTGAAAATAAAGTTAAAATTAGTTGTGAGATATAAATAATAAACTATCTAAATATTTAATTTTATTTAAAGATAATAAAAATATTAAAATTTAGTGAATGTTTATTGTTATTGATAAATTAAAAATTTGAAATAAAGTTGGAAATGTTAAAAGAAAATAGGTAGTGTAATTTATAGATTTAAAAATAGGTAAATTTCTTTTAGCAAAAACTTGAATAAAAATATAATTAAAATTTGAAAGAATTTATTATTTATTTTTAATTTATATGAGAGAATGAGATAAACAAAAAAGTATGTAAGAAAAAAATCATTTATTTTCATTAAATTTATATAAAAAAGTTTATCTATATATGTTTTGAAGAATTTAAGTAAATGTAATTTGTGAGAGCAAAAAGAATTAAACTATCTAAAGTTAAATGTAATTTGATTTAAAGATAAAAGAAAATATTAAATTTTGTGGATGTTTATTAATGATGGTAAACTAAAAATTTGAAATGATTTTCGAAAATAAAGTTGGAAATGTTAAATAAAAATCTAGAGAGTATAATTTATAGATTAAAAATCGATAAAAGTAGAAGAGTTTCGTTTTCAGTAAAAGTTTTATTAAAAATAGAATAAAAATTTGAGAGTTTATTTTTATTTTATATTTTTTAAGGAAAGAGGAAGTTAAATAAAAAATATATATAAGACAAAAAAACATTTAATTTTATTAAATTTATACAAAAAAAGTTGAGATAATAAACATACAGAGAGAAAAAAAACTATTTATAAATATTTTAAGCAAATAATTATAATAAGAAAATAAATAATAAATTATTTTATTTTTGTACTTTGTATTTATATAATAAATAAAAATAATAAATTACAATAAATTTATAACTATAGTTTATATTAAATAAAAATTAGAAGAAAAATTATAATAATTTATAATATTGTAATTATAATTAAATTTTGTATTTCAAGTTTATTAAAAAAAATATGTAATAACAAAAATGAAATAAAATATTTATCGTGCTTAAAAAAGTAATATATATATATATATA
>Ga0209489_110708_pt1 | contig 10064 bp, 5 predicted proteins | sample SiratrowhiteBW_FD_187527 | JGI IMG/M metagenome (GOLD analysis project Ga0209489, IMG submission 187527) | Root nodule microbial communities of legume samples collected from California, USA - Siratro white BW (SPAdes) (version 2) | ecosystem: Host-associated > Plants > Roots > Nodule | place: USA...
TTTTTACTAAAACTTTTTTTTTTTTTTTTTGTTAAATCTCAATCTCAACGGCTAAATTCTACTAACATATAAAATTATACGCATACCCGGACTATTTTTGATAACTTTTATGAGAGAAATAAAAAGAAAGTGTGAAATTATTTTTCATAAGCTAAAATCAAATAAATAATTTACAAATTAATATGTAGAAAGTATTTTATATAAATCTTTTAAATTTTTTATTTTCAATTTGTGAATGAAGCTAATTATATATTATAGATAAGTTTCATTTTTTTATTTATATTTTACTTTCTTGAAAATTCAAAATAAGAGAGAGGTGAAAAGAGAGAGAGAGAGTGAGAGAAAGAGGTCAAAAGAGGCACTTCACACCCTTATATTTTCTGAAAAAAAATAATATAGTTATTACATAAAAATACATAGTAATGAGTGATTTGTAACTAGTAATATGAAGTTACTTCTAGTATAAATAATTTATATTCATTTTTTGTTTTTTTTTTATATTTTACTTAAGAGTAAAATAGGAATATACCAATAGTTTATATTTATTTTTCTTATAATTTTAAAATATTATTAAAGATAAAACAGGATGATGATGTGTATACTAAAATGAGGAATCTCATGATGTATTCTACTTGTAGGAAAGAAGCATTTTGTACCTCTGTGTTTTAAGAAAAAAATATTAATAATAATGATAGTTAAATAAAAAATTAGTGAATGATTACACTTGAAGGGTACGTGGAATTACTTTTATTATTTAGATAATTTATTTATATTTTTCTTCTTCTTCTTCTTTTTTCCTTTAAATTTTAAAATACAATTAATAATAAAATAGAAGTATAAATGTAACTGAGGGAAATTACGAATATGAATAGGTACACAAAAAGTAGAATCACCTTTGTATCTTGTTATATATAAATAATTTATATTATTTTTTTATAATTTTAGTTAAGAATAAAATAGGAACATGAAATGAGTAGTCCAAAATATGAAATTTTTATTTTATATTGCTATTTATAAATAATTTATATTTATTTTTTTATAATTTTAAAACATAATTAAGGATAAATAGGAATGCGAAATAAATATACGAAAATATTTTTTTATTATGTATTGTTATAGATGAAAGACTGGAACGATTGAAAACAACAAATTTAAATAGGAGGGGGAAAAATATAAATAAAAATTGAAATACTTAATTAATGAATTTATATTTATATGAAAAACTATACTGATAAACAATGGGTTATTTAAAAAACTGAAATAAAGTATTTTATTTTGATTTTGAAGTCTCACTGTTTGAGCACAGGGAAGTTTATGCTATTGATGCCACTGTTGAAGATTCTGAGTTGTTAGTGAGAAACTAGACAAGACTTGACAAGATTTTAGTGGGGAATTGCACCATTAGAATCAAGCATGGTCCCAACAAATCAATGGTGTGGTTTTGGAATCACACAAGTTTCTTCGTTTTTTTTCATTTTGTGTGTTCCCTTTAAAACTAGAAGTGTACTTTCAGGAATATATACATGTCAACATTATTTGAAAAATCAAGAGTTACAATTATGGTAAAATATGTTCATAATCATAAGGTATAAAACTATTAAAGTTTCTTTAATTTACTTTTTACATATGTATCCATACAGTAACTAAGTTTTTGTTCACCTCAAAAGGTCAAGATGGAAAAATAAAAAATGGTGGGATATATTTTATTATTTGTTACCTATTTTTATTTAGTTTTCTTCTTAATTTTTATTAAGTTAATCAAATTATTACTATTTTCAAAATATTTTCTCTAGTTTCTTTTTATTTATACTCTACCAAATAATTAAATTTTTACTTTTTTCTCAACTTATTCTTTTTATATTTTCATATTTTTCGGTTCTTTCTTCCATACTAAACTACCATTGTCAAAGTTATAAAATGAAAAAATAATTAAAAAAATATGCAGTATAATTAATGAAGATGAAAATTATCTATCAGATTACATGACACATGTAATTACTGTACTCATGGTGTAAATTTGAAAATACCAATATAATTTGAAAGATTTGAGATTTTTGTTGGCTATATACAATAACACTAGAGAGCAAGAAGAACCACCTACTATGAAACTTTTTTTGAGAGCAATAGCATATAAATTGAATAAGCAAGGTGTTGATAATAGAGGAACAAATAACATTTATATACAACTATAAATAAAACTTCAAGCAATAGAAAAGAAGATGAAGAAGCAATACAATGTTATAAAGGAATTGCAAGCTTTATAACGAAGAAAAGATTCAAAAATTAAAGAAGTTATATCACTCTATCATCAAAAATGAATATGAGACAATTAAGTGTATGATAATAAGGATAATCTAATCTATTTTGGTAGAAATTTGTAATGTTTTGATAAGAGTTAGAAAACCTATAATATGTTTTCATTTATTATATTTATTAATGCTGATAAAAAATTAAAAAATATTAACTTTAAAATATAAAACTTATCTTTCATTTATTCAAGAAGTTGATTTTGATATTTTGAATATTTAATGTGGGAATAGTAATAATAAATGAATTTTTTTATTCTTCTAAAATTTAGATCATAAACTTTTAGTTTCTAAAAAATTTCGTAAGTTTATATATATATATATATAATTAAAATATGCTAATATAGTGTTTTTTTTTAATAAAACTAAAATATGTCAAAATTTATCTTTCTAGCTCTATTCAATTTTATTAAACGAGTGATCTATATTGCAAGCAACGCTATTCGTGCAAAAAATATTTAAGATAAAGTATATTTTTATTTCTCTAAAATATAGTGTTTGGGGTTGAGTAATATGTTTAAAGTTGTTTGCATATTCAACTATAAGAAACTCCAAAATTTGATAGTAAAAAAGTATCATTTACAAGAACTTCAGACATTCTTTTAGTGAAGAAAAAAAAATCTTCTATTTTTAAGACTTGTTAATTAAAAATTTTAAAATTTGTTATAACTTTCCTTCAATCTTGAGAGCCACCCAGAGTGATTTCCTTTTATTTTAGAGGAAGTAAAAGTAAATTACTCATATTTTAGAGGGATTAAAATCAAATTTGACACATTTTACTTTTTCAAAATAATAGTACATACATTTATAATATTTTTATAAGATATTTTATAATATTATATGATATTATATATATATATATATATATATATATATATATATTCATGTTTATTCATAAATACTATAAGTATATATATTTTTTATTTGTTGAATAAGGAGAAAGTTTTAAAAATCATTTATGAGGAGATAAATTTTGTACGATATTTTTCTTAGAAAATTAACTAAATTAATTATTTTTATTAATATGTATGATTCTGTTAAAATTTCCTTATATTATGTTACTTATATAAGTTCATCCTACTAAATTAGTAACCAACTTGTTTGATCAATAATTCATCAATCTAATATTTAAATTGGGTCTATATGAATGGTGAGAATTTTACAATCTGGTCACCAACACATGAGAAATAATATATCGTAATATCTATAAAAATGTAACAAATAAAAGAGGAATTAAATAATTAACTAACAAATAAATGCAAGAGAGATACAAAAGTATTCAAATCAATTAAAATTTAAAACAATTAAATACTGGTAAAAATCAAAACGGTAGTGATAGAAAAGTAATACAAAGAATAAAACTAAAGCCAAAAAAAAGGAAAAATAAAATCCCAGTATGCCTTTGTTATAAAGTAAGAGTATCTAAAGACATTGTGTGTCGTTCACAAAAGTATGAAGATCATTTGATTAAGATGATAGATAGACCAAATATAATAGAAAGATGGTGTTCGTACGAAGTTTGAAGAACAAATTTAAGAGGAGATACAACCTAATATCCTAAAGAGTGATAGGCTTGTAGCTTCAAGAAAGAGAGTTGTAACACATGAACATCCATGTTCCTGTTTTATTTATTTTTTCTTGCATGTTTTTTTTTTTTTATATTATTCCATTATAGACGAATACTAAATATTGACATAGTAATTTTTAAATGAGAATTTAAATATTGATTCATTATATATCCCGTGGTATTAATCCTGTGATTCCATGTAGTCTTATTGATCCTCCAAACTTGATTTATTCATAAAAAATTGTATAGATTTTATATTCAAATTTTATTGTTATTATATTACACATAAATTCAGAGAACAAATTTTCTCCATAATAATTTTATTGGGTTCTATTAATAAAAAGTCACCTGATGAACAATAGGCACTAGAGACAATAATATTTCTCACTATTATCCAACGTGAATGCAATGGCCAAAATATATAGTGATACAGTAACAAAATAAACTAAAATAATAGATTTTACATGAACTTACCAACCCCTTAAACTGATGGTATTGATAATCAGTAATAAGAGTTTATGATGGAACTTAATAAAACAAACTCCCTATACTGGTTTGGTAAAGATGTTTACAACTTCAAAGTAGGCAGGAAGATCCTTCTTCAAGACTTGTCTCTTGACTAAAAAAAATCAACTCAAATTGTTTTGAATGAGAGTGGAGAATAGAGTTTTCAGCTTGTAAAACAATCCCAAGATTATTACACAAAAATAGTAGGAGTATGTGATGTACCTAAATGACCGTAAATTAACTTATAATCACCAAGAGGAAATATCACACTAGAAATTAAAATTATTATCAAACCAGGAAAAATTATAATCAATAGAGCATTTTAGAATATCAAGAGATAAGAGATAGAGAGAAAATTTAAAGAGACAAGAAAGATAGAGAAATAATTCCAAGAGACAATAAAAAAGGTTACATATACTACTACCTTTTTTCCTACCTCCACTCTCTTAAATAAAATAGTTATCCCATTTATGGTTGTGTATTTTCTTTCTCTCACTCTTATTGGTTTCCTAACATTTTGTTGTTTGTACCAGGTGTCATTTGCCTCCAACCCCATTTGATTCTTACTTTTTGCTATTTGGTCCTTCAGTCATTCTTTCCTTTACTGTTGAGTCCCTTACAATTCTCCTTCCATTGAATCCAACCTTGTCCTCAAGGTTAAAATTAGGGTAATGTTTTTGTATGACTGCTACATCTTCCCAAATGACTTCTATTTCAAGCATACATTCCCACTGGAGAAACACCTGCGATATTTACTGTCCATTTTTTAAAATAAATTTGACAGTCCATCACCTTTACTGGCTGAAATAAAGGGTCTTTTTCATTGGTCAGCAGCGAGAATGGCATGTAAGGTTGTGATACATCTCCTTTAAATTGTTTCAAAGGCTAAAACATGAAACACAGGGTGAATCATTGTAGTAGGGGGTAATTTGAGTTTATAAGCCATTATCCCAATTCTGTCTACTATCTCAAACGGTTAAAAATATCTCATTGGCAACTTTTGATTGTTCCTCAAAGCTAATGAGTGTTGCCTGTATGGTTGTAACTTAACCAAAACCAAGTCACCTACAACAATCTCCAGATGTCTTATGCTCTTATCAGCTTGTTTCTTCATATGTATATGTGCTTTTTCTAAAAGTTTTATTCAATTGATAGAGTAAAACGTTCCTTTTTTGCAATAACTCCTTGATTAAAGGAGGGTCTGAGTCATCAGCGTGATATCTTGTCAAGGTAGGCAGGTTCCTACCATATACTTTCTTGGGGGAGTCATCCCTAAATTGCTATGGAAAACATATTCTACCCAAGCTAGTACTTTGGACCAGTTCTTTGGATTCTGAAATGTGAGGCACCTTAAATATATTTATAGACATTTGTTTAGTACCATTGACTAGCCATCGGATTGTGGATGGTAAGCTGAAGACATCTCCAAGGAAGTGTCCTGTAATTTGAATAAATGCTGCCAAAATTGATTGGTGAATATTTTATCTCTGTCTAAGATTATAGATTTAAGCATTCCATGAAGTTTGACAATATTCTACATGAAACCTCAGCCACCATTCTATTATTATAATACGTTTTCAGAGCAGCAAAGTGACCATATTTTGACAATCGGTCTACCACTACCATACTTACTATGAAACCAAAGGAATTTGGCAAATCTATAATAAAATTCATGGCTACATCCTCCCATTAAAGGCAACATAATAGAGACAAAAAGAAAGCAAAATATTTGAAGAACAATCACCATCCATATAGAACTTCAATGTAAGGTTGCTAAAATCTGCAACATGTGAAGAAGCTCTCAGGACTAAATCTGCTCCAGCTATAGGTAATAGAAAAGCAGATAAATATAATACATGATTCTGTATTTTTACCAGTATATCCTTTACACAACCTTCTACAGTCATTGTATTATCATTCCCCACTAATACTTTGAACTTAAGAGCCGGTTCAATTGGTAACATCAAAAAATGAGCAATTTGGGATTAGATTAAATTGTCACTACTGTCACTGTCCACAAGAATTTGCACCATTACACCCTACAACTTTTATTGGAATTTCAAGGTGCCCAAAGCATTGGCTCCTTTTAAAGCATTGCAAGAAAGATTATGCTCTACCTCCAATAACTGTTCTATACTGGGAGGTAGGTCTAGTTCTATTGTTTGTTTGTCAGATTCATCAACCTGGAGAAAAAACATGTGTTTATTTGCGTATCTATGGTTCAGAGTAAACTTCTCATCACATGTGTAATGTAAATTCTTTTCTCGTCTAATCATCTGCATCTTTGCTAGAGTCATTCTCTTCACGTTCCTAGTGTTCACCACGTGAGATAGAGGTTTGGTGTTTGGTGTAGGAAACAGTGGAGGAGGTTGTTGTTCTTGCCTATATATGCTGGTATATTTGAGTGGAACCTATTTGCAGGGATATATTTTTTCCTCATACAATCTTGCTAGATCCACAACCTTCAAAACAGATTATGGACATTGAGCAATCATGTCTCTGTGTATTTTCGATTTTAAACCACTAAAAAAAAATCCAACAATGCATCAATCGACAAAATTGTAACCATGTTTGATAAAGTTGTGAATGAATAGTAGACTTCACTCACCGATGCTGTTTGGGATAAGTTGAACAAAGTAGAACGTGGACATCAAAATAGTGAGAGACCAAACTTTGTTTCCAAAGCTTTCGTAAAAAACATCCAGGATTAAAACGGGTTGGTTTTAAGTATCATTTGGAACCATGGAACAACATCTTTGACCATCTGAATCGCAAGAATGGTTAGGCGTTGATCTTCTGGTGTGTGGTAGTAATCAAATAACGGTTTTGCTTTGAAGATCCATTGTAAGACCTCACTACCATCAAAGCGAGGAAAGTCTAGCTTGACGCTTATGGCTTGAAATTGTTGGTTGTACACCGCTTCTTTGCATGAGCTTGAACCACCATGATTTTGTTTTTCGTACAAATCTGCAATCCGTAATCGCAAGTCGTTTTGCGGTATTTTCTTCTCTTTTGTCTCCATCCACAAGGATCTGTTCCACTACTTCCAGCATTTTCTTCATACCATTTTGGAGTTCCTCAAGGCGATTTTCTTCTCTTTTGTCGCCATCCACAAGGATTTGTTCCACTACTTCCAACATTTTCTTCATACAATTTTAGAGTTTCTTAAGGCGACTGTTTTCTGTCACGGTGGGAATGAAAACACCAATGTAATGTACCTAAATGAACGTAAATGAATTTATAATCACCAATGTAATATTAATCACCAATGTAATACTAGAGGAAATATCATAATAGAAAATATAAATTATTTTCAAGAGCAATACCTATGACCTACTGAGGGAGAATCATAATGAACATAACATTCTAGAATTCCAAAAGACAATAGAGATATATAGAGAATTCAAAGACACAAGAGAGATAGAGAGAATTCCAAAAGACAAAAGAAAATGTTACACATACTACTACCATTTTTCCCCACCTCCACTATATTAAATAAATTAGTCATCTCATTTACCATTGGGTATTTCTTTCCCTTACTCTTACTGGTATCCTATCTTTTTGTTGTCTATGCTAGATATCTTTGTCTCCAACCTCTTTGATTCTTCTTCTTTTCTACTTGGTCCTTTAGTGATTTCTCTCTTTACCATTGAGTCCTTTACATACTAATATTAAGTAAACGGTGTTAAAGGAGAAAAAATTAAACTCAAACAATTTTAATAAAAACAACTACTACGTTACGATATTCTCGCTGCTCAGTGTTGTTACATGAGATCATCTATTATGAGTGGGCGTACGAGTAACTTTTACTTCAGAAAAATAGGACCAAAATCATTTAAAGAAAATAACTCGTAAAGTTTAGAAATGAGTGACTTAACTTTAGTAGCAATTTTCAGTAATAATAATGTCTTCCATGTAGGGCAAAAACACAAAAATAGGGTAATTATTTTCTAAAATTATGTAAATAGATAATTTTTCTTACATTAAAATGGTATCATAGTGAGACAACTTCTTAACCGTAAATTAAAACATAATTAAAAATTTTAAAAGACATGAAATCGTGCCACGCAGTGCTAAGAAAAATAGACTAAAGTCATGGCGTGGCCGAACGACTATAAAAAAATAACTAAAGTCGTATAACAATTGTACGACTGTTTTATTAAATTGTTCGCCTATTCCTTTGGTTTAAATCATATATTGTATATTTAATAAGAATGAAGGAACGAACGTTTAGAGGAAGAAGCATGCATAAATATGTGCTCCAATCTTAAAATTAAGAATGTCTCTTAAACACTTTTATAATTCTTTTGTTTAATCTTTATTTTTATCACGTTACTTATATTAGACTATAGGTACTTTTTGTAAAAATAATTATTTAATTCGGTTGTTATGATTTTTAAAACGAATTCGATGCAGACTAATTTATATAGTGTTAGTGGTTTTTAACTGTTAGTTTTTTAATATTTTATTATATTTTAAGTGATTATTTAAAAAAAATAATATTTAATATTTTAAATTTTAAAGGTATGTTATAATATTATATTAATGAAGTTTAAATATTATATTATTTAAAAATCAATTATTTAATTTATTATTAGGTTGTGAAATATGTAGAAAGTGTTATGATATTGTAAAATGATAATAAAGTATTTAAAGTTTTAAAAGAAGAAAAAAAAAGTAAAAAATAAAATATGGAACTAAATTATAAAAAAATGATATAAAAAATTATACTAATTGTGTATATTAATTTTATTTTTGGAATTAGGAAATTGGAATATGATTATGAAGTAATTTGTTATTTTTGTTTCATTAAACCACAACTTGAAAGTGTAATAACTAGTTAATATGAAGTGTAATTTAGTCTAAAGTGATACAAATATAGAATAAGAAAAAAATATTTGACATAAATATGATTTTTTAGTTACATGAAAAAGGACTATTTATGTGACGATGTGTCACATGGGAGTCTTCTTCTCTTCCTTCGAGGTTGTTGTGGCTCAGGTTCGGTTGGAGGAGGTGGTGGACTACGAAGTGAAATCTGCAGAGCACTAGAACTGTGAATGACCATGAATAAGAATTGTGAAATGAAGAAGATTCCCATCTCTCTCACTTAAATAAACGAGCTTTACATTTCAATTGAATTAAAAAATATGTATTGAAGTTTGAATTTAAATAATGGACTAATGAGGTCAAATGCATCAGTGCAATAACTGTACCACAGTTGGATTCATAACTGGGAAAGAACTATTCATATTCACGGTTCTGCACAGGCTACTACTCTACATAACAGTGAAAAAACAAAAGCTTTTGAAAATTGAACCTGCAAATTAGGCACGCGTGAGATTCTTGTTCAATCACTCATGAATGGGAGGCAAGCTTTCTCCAGATTCTTGTTCAATCATGCTTTTTGTGAACAAGAGCCAAACATTTTATCAATAAAGACCCGCGACCGCGTGCAAGAAAGAGGCAACAAAATTAGGGTTCTTTAGAAATCGTGCCACGTGATGAGTCTTAAACAAACAACACACACAAATAATCTGCAAGGAATAGAAGAAAAAACGGAACACGGGCAACACACAAGATTTAACGTGGTTCGGTTTCCCTAATCCACGTGCAACAGGAAGAATTTTATTCACTTGTGATTGCTAAAGATTACAAATACAAGTTGTGTATTTATAGGGAGA
>Ga0209489_110709_pt1 | contig 10064 bp, 8 predicted proteins | sample SiratrowhiteBW_FD_187527 | JGI IMG/M metagenome (GOLD analysis project Ga0209489, IMG submission 187527) | Root nodule microbial communities of legume samples collected from California, USA - Siratro white BW (SPAdes) (version 2) | ecosystem: Host-associated > Plants > Roots > Nodule | place: USA...
TTTCCAGAATTTTTTGACAAGTACAGATAGACGAAATTTAAACGAAAAGTGTCAACAATAATAAAAAAATAAAAAAATAAATAGTAAACTGCGAAATTTTGAAAAAAAATTATTTCACATATCTATATTTTTGTAAAAGAACTTTTAGAAATTTATAGAATTCGTTGATAAAATCTCTATTACTTAGAATAAAACACTACAAAAAATTCCATATTTTTTTGACAAGTTTGAATAGGTGAAATAGAAAAAAAAATGTCAAAAATGCTAAAAAAATAAAAAAGAAATAGTAAATGATCGAATTTTGTTGAAATTTTGGATTTCAAATATGTGAATTTTTTTTGAAAACAAAACCATAGTTTTGTAGAATTTTTTGATAAAACTCAGATCCATACAATAAAACAACACAAAAATTTTATGAAGTTTTTGAAAAACCATAGACAGATAACCTAGAAAAAAAGATGTCAAAAATACTAAACAATTAAAAAGCAAATAGTAAATGATGGAATTCTGAAAATGTTTTGTATTTAAAATATCTCTATTTTTTTAATCAAAATTCAAGAATTTTCCAGAATTCTGTGATAATATCTATAATCCGTATAATAAAGCACCACAAAAATGTTTAGATTTTTTTGACAAGTTTGATTAGGTGAAATAGAAAAAAATGACATCAAAAATGCTAAAAAAAAAACAAATAGTAAATAATGGAATTTATGAAGAATTTTGGATTTCAAATGTCTATATTTTTTATAAAAACGTTCCATTATTTTCCAAAAATCTTTGATAACTAATCCGTATAATAAAGCTCCACAAAAATGTTTATAATTGTTTGACAAGTTTGATTAGGTGAAATAGGAAATAATGACATCAAAAATGTTTATAATTGTTTGACAAGTTTGATTAGGTGAAATAGGAAAAAAAAGATGTCAAAAATGCTAAAAAAATAAATAAAAAAAGAACCAAAAGTAAATAGTGGAATTTATGAAGAATTTTGGATTTCAAACGTCTATATTTTGTAGAAAAATGTTCCATGATTTTCCAAAAATCTTTGTTTAAATCTCTAATCCATAGTTTTGTAGAATTTTTTAATAAAATCTCGGATACATACAATAAAACAACATAAAAATTTTAAGAATTTTTTGAAAACCATAGACAGGTAAACTAGAAAAAAAGATATCAAAAATACTAAAAGCTTAAAAAGCTAATAGTAAACGATGGAATTCTGAAAATGTTTTGTATTTACAATATCTCTATTTTTCTTGATCAAAATTCAAGAATTTTCAAGATTTGTGTGATAAAATCTATAATCCGTATAATAAAGCTCCACAAAAATGTTTATAATTGTTTGACAAGTTTGATTAGGTGAAATAGGAAATAATGACATCAAAAATACTAAAAAAATAAAAAAAAAACAAGTAATAAATAATGGAATTTATGAAAAAATTTTGATTTCAAATGTCTATATTTTTTAGAAAAACGTTCCATGATTTTCCAAAAATCTTTGATAAAATCTCCATAATTTTTTGACAGGTACAAATAGACGAAATTGAAAAGAAAATGTCAAAAAGAATAAAACAAGAAAAAAAGAAATAGTAAACCGCCGAATTTAAAAAAAAAATATTTCACATATCTATAATTTTGTAAAAGAACTTTTAGAAATTTCATGAATTCGTTGATAAAATCTCTAATCCTTCGTATAAAACACTACAAAAAATTCCATAATTTTTTGACAAGTTTGAATAGGTGAAGTAGAAAAAAAATGTCAAAAATGCTAAAAAAATAAAAAAGAAATAGTAAACGATGGAATTTTGTTGATATTTTGGATTTCAAATATATGAATTTTTTTTGAAAACAAAACCATAGTTTTGTAGAATTTTTTGATAAAACTCAAATCCATACAATAAAACAACACAAAAATTTTATGAATTTTTTGAAAAACCATAGACAGATAACCTAGAAAAAAAGATGTCAAAAATACTAAACAATTAAAAAGCAAATAGTAAATGATGGAATTCTGAAAATGTTTTGTATTTAAAATATCTCTATTTTTTTTAATCAAAATTCAAGAATTTTCCAGAATTCTGTGATAAAATCTATAATAGGTATTATAAACCACCACAAAAATTTTTAGATTTTTTTGACAAGTTTGATTAGGTGAAATAGAAAAAAATGACATAAAAAATGCAAAAAAAAATAAAAAAAAAAGCAAATAGTAAATAATGGCATTTATGAAGAATTTTGGATTACAAATGTCTATATTTTTTATAAAAACGTTCCTTTATTTTTCAAAAATCTTTGATAAAATCTCTAATCCATAAAATAAAAAGACATCAAAATTTTTAGAATTTTTTGACAAGTATAGATAGACGAAATTGAAACGAAAAATGTCAACAATAATAAAAAAATAAATAAATAAATAGTAAACTGCGAAATTTTGAAAAAAAATTATTTCACATATCTATATTTTTGTAAAAGAACTTTTAGAAATTTATAGAATTCATTGATAAAATCTCTAATCCTTCGTATCAAACACTACAAAAAGTTCCATAATTTTTTGACAAGTTTGAATAGGTGAAATAGAAAAAAAAATGTCAAAAATGCTAAAAAAACAAAAAAGAAATAGTAAACGATGGAATTTTGTTGATATTTTGGATTTCAAATATGTGAATTTTTTTTGAAAACAAAACCATAGTTTTGTAGAATTTTTTGATAAAACTCAAATCCATACAATAAAACAACACAAAAATTTTATGAATTTTTTGAAAAACCATAGACAGATAACCTAGAAAAAAAGATTTCAAAAATACTAAACAATTAAAAAGCAAATAGTAAATGATGGAATTCTGAAAATGTTTTGTATTTAAAATATCTCTATTTTTTTAATCAAAATTCAAGAATTTTCCAGAATTCTGTGATAAAATCTATAATCCGTATAATAAAGCACCACAAAAATGTTTAGATTTTTTTGACAAGTTTGATTAGGTGAAATAGAAAAAAATGACATCAAAAATGCTAAAAAAATAAAAAAAAACAATGGAATTTATGAAGAATTTTGGATTTCAAATGTCTATATTTTTTATAAAAACGTTCCTTTATTTTCCCAAAATCTTTGATAAAATCTCTAATCCATAAAATAAAAAAACATAAAAATTTCCAGAATTTTTTGACAAGTACAGATAGATGAAATTGAAATGAAAAATGTCAACAATAATAAAAAAATAAATAAATAAATAGTAAACTGCGAAATTTTCAAAAAAAAATTATTTCACATATCTATATTTTTGTAAAAGAACTTTTAGAAATTTATAGAATTCGTTGATGAAATCTCTATTACTTCGAATAAAACACAAAAAAAAATTCCATAATTTTTTGACAAGTTTGAATAGGTGAAATAGAAAAAAAAATGCTAAAAAAATAAAAAAGAAATAGTAAACGATGGAATTTTATTGAAATTTTGGATTTCAAATATGTGAATTTTTTTTTAAAACAAAACCATAGTTTTGTAGAATTTTTTGATAAAACTCAGATCCATACAATAAAACAACACAAAAATTTTATGAAGTTTTTGAAAAACCATAGACAGATAAACTAGAAAAAAAGATGTCAAAAATACTAAACAATTAAAAAGCAAATAGTAAATGATGGAATTCTGAAAATGTTTTGTATTTAAAATATCTCTATTTTTTAATCAAAATTCAAGAATTTTCCAGAATTCTGTGATAAAATCTATAATCCGTATAATAAAGCACCACAAAAATGTTTAGATTTTTTTGACAAGTTTGATTAGGTGAAATAGAAAAAAAATGACATCAAAAATGCTAAAAAAAAAACAAATAGTAAATAATGGAATTTATGAAGAATTTTGGATTTCAAATGTCTATATTTTTTATAAAAACGTTCCTTTATTTTCCCAAAATCTTTAATAAAATCTCTAATCCATAAAATAAAAAAACATAAAAATTTCCAGAATTTTTTGACAAGTACAAATAGATGATATTGAAATGAAAAATGTCAACAATAATAAAAAAATAAATAAATAAATAGTAAACTGCGAAATTTCCAAAAAAAATTATTTCACATATCTATATTTTTGTAAAAGAACTTTTAGAAATTTATAGAATTCGTTGTAAAATCTCTATTACTTCGAATAAAACACACAAAAAAATTCCATAATTTTTTGATAAGTTTGAATAGGTGAAATAGAAAAAAAAATGTCAAAAATGCTAAAAAAATAAAAAAGAAATACTAACGATGGAATTTTGTTGAAATTTTGGATTTCAAATATGTGAATTTTTTTTGAAAACAAAACCATAGTTTTGTAGAATTTTTTGATAAAACTCAGATCCATACAATAAAACAACACAAAAATTTTATGGATTTTTTGAAAAACCGTAGACAGATAAACTAAAAAAAAAGATGTCAAAAATACTAAACAATTAAAAAGCAAATAGTAAATGATAGAATTCTGAAAATGTTTTGTATTTAAAATATCTCCATTTTTTTTAATCAAAATTCAAGAATTTTCCAGAATTCTGTGATAAAATCTATAATCCATATAATAAAGCACCACAAAAATTTTTAGATTTTTTGACAAGTTTGATTAGGTGAAATAGGAAAAAAAGACGTCAGAAATGCTAACAAAATAAAAAAAAACAAATAGCAAATAATGGAATTTATGAAGAAGTTTAGATTTCAAATATCTATATTTTTTAGAAAAATGATCCATGATTTTCCAAAAATCTTTGATAAAATCTCTAATCCATAAAATAAAAAAACATAAAAATTTTCAGAATTTTTTGACAAGTACAGATAGAGGAAATTGAAAAGAAGATGTCAAAAATAATAAAAAATAAAAAAATAGTAAACCGCGGAATTCGAAAAAAAAAATTATTTCACACATACACACACACACACACACACATATATATATATATTTTGTTTGACAAGTTTGATTAGGTGAAATAGGAACAAAAGATGTCAAAAATGCTAAAAAATAAATAAAAAAACAAATTGTAAATAATGGAATTTATGAAGAATTTCTGATTTCAAATGTCTATATTTTTTAGAAAAACGTTCCATGATTTTCCAAAAATCATTGACAAAATCTCTAATCCATAAAATAAAATAACATCAAAATTTTCAGAATATTTTAACAAGTACAGATAGACGAAATTTAAAAGAAAATGTCAAAAATAATAAAAAAACAAACTTTCACATATCTATATTTTTGTAAAAGAACTTTTAGAAATTTCCAGAATTCGTTGATAAAATCTCTAATCCTTCGAGTAAAACACTACAAAAAATTCCCTAATTTTTTGACAAGTTTGGATAGGTGAAATAGAAAAAAAATGCCAAATATACTAAAAAATAAAAAAGAAATAATAAACGATGGAATTTTGTTGAAATTCTGGATTTCAAATATCTCAATTTTTTTTTGAAAAAAAACCATAGTTTTGCAGAATTTTTTGATAAAATCTCGGATCCATTCAATAAAACAACATAAAAAGGTTAAGAAATTTTTGAAAACCATAGATAGGTAAAATAGAAAAAAAGATGTTAAAAATACTAAAAAATGAAAAAGCATATAGTAAACTATGGAATTCTGAAAAAGCTTTGTATTTACAATATGTCTATTTTTCTTAATCAAAATTCAAGAATTTTCCAGAATTCTCTGAGAAAATCTATAATCCGTGTAATAAAGCACCACAAAAATATTTAGAATTTTTCGACAAGTTTGATTAGGTGAATTAGGAAAAAAAGACATGAAAAACGCTAAAAAAATAAATAAAAAAACAAATAGTAAATAATGAAATTTGTGAAGAATTTTGGATTTCAAATGTCTATATTTTTTAGAAAAATGTCCATGATTTTCCAAAAATCTTTGTTAAAATCTTTAATCCATAAAATAAAAAAACATAAAAATTTCTGGAATTTTTTTACAAATACACAGACGAAATTGAAAAGAAAATGTAAAAAATTATAAAAAAATAAAAAGACAAATAGTAAACCGCGGAATTTTGAAAAAAAAAATATATTTCACATATCTAAATTTTTGTAAAAAAAATTTTAGAAATTTCTAGAATTTGTTGATAAAATCTCTATTCCTTTGAAGAAAACACCACAAAAAATGCCATAATTTTTTGACAAGTTTGGATAAGTGAAATAGACAAAAAAATGCCAAAAATGATAAAAAAATGAAAAAGAAATAGTAAACGATGGAATTTTGTTGAAATTCTGGATTTCATATATGTCAATTTTTTTCAAAAAAAAAAAAGACCATAGTTTTGTAGAACTTTTTGATAAAGTCTCGGATATATATAATAAAACAACACAAAAATTTTAAGAATTTTTTGAAAACCATAGACAGGTAACCTAGAAAAAAAGATATCAAAAACACTAAAAAGTTAAAAAGCTAATAGTAAACGATGGAATTTTGAAAATGTTTTGTATTTACAATATCTCTATTTTTCTTAATCAAAATTCAAGAATTTTCGAGAATTCTTTGATAAAATCTATAATCCTTATAATAAAGCTCCACAAAAATGTTTATAATTGTTTGACAAGTTTGATTAGGTGAAATAGGAAAAAAAGACGTAAAAAATGCTAAAAAAATAAAATAAAAAAACAACAAAGAGTAAATAGTGGAATTTATATAGAATTTTGGATTTCAAATGTCTATTTTTTTTAGAAAAATGTTCCGTGATTTTCCAAAAATCTTTGTTAAAATCTTTAATCCATAAAATCAAAAAACCTAAAAATTTCCGGAATTTTTTTACAAATACACATAGACGAAATTGAAAAGAAAATGTAAAAAATAATAATAAAATGAAAAAACAAATAGTAAACCGCAAAATTTTGAAAAAAAAAATATTTCACATATCTATATTTTTGTAAAAAAACTTTTAGAAATTTTCAGAATTCGTTGATAAAATCTCTATTCCTTTGAATAGAACACTACAAAAAATGCCATAATTTTTTGACAAGTTTGGATAAGTGAAATAGAAAAAAAATGCCAAAAATAATAAAAAAAACTGAAACAGAAATAGTAAATGATGGAATTTTGTTGAAATTATGAATTTCATATATCTCATTTTTTTTCGAAAAAAAAGCCATAGTTTTGTAGAGCGTTTTGATAAAATCTCGGATATATATAATTAAACAACACAAAAATTTCAAGAATTTTTTGAAAACCATAGACAGGTAAACTAGAAAAAAAGATATCAAAAATACTAAAAACTTAAAAAGCTAATAGTAGACAATGGAATTTTGAAAATGTTTTGTATTTACAATATCTCTATTTTCTTAATCAAAATTCAAGAATTTTCGAGAATTCTTTGATAAAATCTATAATCCGTATAATAAAGCTCCACAAAAATGTTTATAATTGTTTGACAAGTTTGATTAGGTGAAATAGGAAAAAAAGACGTCAAAAAAGCTAAAAAAGCAAATAGTAAATAATGAAATTTATGAAGAATTTTGGATTTTAAATGTCTATATTTTTTAGAAAAATTTTCTATGATTTTCCAAAAATCTTTGTTAAACTCTCTAATCCATAAAATAGAAAAACATAAAAATTTCCGGAATTTTTTTACAAATACACATACGAAATTGAAAAGAAAATGTAAAAAATAATAAAAAAATAAAAAAATAAATAGTAAACCGCGGAATTTTGAAAAAAAATTATTTCACATATCTATATTTATGTAAAAAAACTTTTAGAAATTTCCAAAATTCGTTGATAAAATCTCTACTCCTTCGAATAAAAAACTACAAAAAATGCCATAATATTTTGACAAGTTTTGATAGGTGAAATAGAAAAAAAATGCCAAAAATGATAAAAAAATAAAAAGTAAATAGTAAACGATGGAATTATGTTGAAATTCTGGATTTCATATATCTCAATTTTTTTCGAAAAAAAGACCATAGTTTTGTAGAATTTTTTGATAAAATCTCAAATACATACAATAAAACAACACAAAAATTTTAAGAATTTTTTGAAAACCATAGACAGGTAAACTAGAAAAAAAGATATCAAAAATACTAAAAACTTAAAAAGCTAATAGTAAACGATGGAATTTTGAAAATGTTTTGTATTTACAATATCTCTATTTTTCTTCATCAAAATTCAAGAATTTTCGAGAATTTTTTGATAAAATCTACAATCCGTATAATAAAGCTCCACAAAAATGTTTATAATTGTTTGACAAGTTTGATTAGGTGAAATAGGAAAAAAAGACGTCAAAAATGAAAAAAAAATAAATAAAAAAAACCAAATAGTAAATAATGAAATTTGTGAAGAATTTTGGATTTCAAATGTCTATTTTTTAGAAAAATGTTCAATGATTTTCCAAAAATCTTTGTTAAAATCTTTAATCCATAAAATAAAAAACGTAAAAATTGCGGGTATCTTTTTACAAATACGCATAGACGAAATTGAAAAGAAAAAAACAAATATTAAACCGCGGAATTTTGAAAAAAAAAATTATTTCACATATCTATATTTTTGTAACAAAACTTTTAGAAATTTCCAGAATTCGTTGATAAAATCTCTACTCCTTCGAATAAAACAATACAAAAAATGCCATAATTTTTTGACAAATTTTGATAGGTGAAATAGAAAAAAAAATGCCAAAAATGATAAAAAAATAAAAAAAGAAATAGTAAACGATGGAATTTTGTTGAAATTCTGGATTTCATATATCTCAATTTTTCTCAAAAAAAAAACCATAGTTTTGTAGAATTTTTTGATAAAATCTCGGATACATACAATAAAACAATACAAAAATTTTAAGAATTTTTTTGAAAACCATAGACAGGTAAACTAGAAAAAAAGATAATAAAAATACTAACAACTTAAAAAGCTAATAGTAAACGATGAAATTCTGAAAATGTTTTGTATTTACAATATCTCTATTTTTCTTAACCAAAATTCAAGAACTTTTGAGAATTCTTTGATAAAATCTATAATCCGTATAATAAAGCTCCACAAAAACGTTTATAATTGTTTGACAAGTTTGATTGGGTGAAATAGGAAAAAAAGACGTCAAAAAAGCTAAAAAACTAAAAAAATAAAAAACAAATAATAAATAATGAAATTTGTGAGGAATTTTGGATTTCAAATGTCTATATTTTTTACAAAAATGTTCCATGATTTTCCAAAAATCTTTGTTAAAATCGTTAATCCATAAAATAAAAAAACATAAAAATTTCCAAAATATTTTTACAAATACACAGACGAAGTTGAAAAGAAAATGTAAAAAATAATAATACAATGAAAAAACAAATAGTAAACCGCAGAATTTTGAAAAAAAAAATTTATTTCACATATCTATATTTTTGTAAAAAAACTTTTAGAAATTTCCGGAATTCGTTGATAAAATCTCTACTCCTTCGAATAAAACACTACAAAAAATGCCATAATTTTTTGACAGGTTTGGATATGTGAAATAGAAAAAAAATGCCAAAAATGATAAAAAAATAAAAAAGAAATAGTAAACGATAGAATTTTGTTGAAATTCTGGACTTCATATATCTCAATTTTTCTCAAAAAAAAAAAAAAAACTATAGTTTTGTAGAATTTTTTGATAAAATCTCGGATACATACAATAAAACAACACAAATTTTAAGAATTTTTTGAAAAGCATAGACAGGTAAACTAGAAAAAAAGATATCAAAAATACTAAAAACTTAAAAAGCTAAATAGTAAACGATGAAATTCTGAAAATGTTTTGTATTTACAATATCTCTATTTTTCTTAACCAAAATTCAAGAATTTTTGAGCATTCTTTAATAAAATCTATAATCCGTATAATAAAGCTCCACAAAAATGTTGGAAAATCATGGAAATTTTTTCTAAAAAATATAGACATTTGAAATCCAAAATTCTTCGTAAATTCCATCAATTACCATTTTTTTTTATTTTTTTAACATTTTGGTAATCTTTTTTCCTATTTCACCTATCCAAACTTGTCAAAAACTTCTAAACATTTTTGTGGTGCTTTATTGTAGGGATTATAAATTTTATCAGAGAATTTTGGAAAATTCTTGAATTTTTATTAAAAAAATAG
>Ga0209489_110710_pt1 | contig 10062 bp, 3 predicted proteins | sample SiratrowhiteBW_FD_187527 | JGI IMG/M metagenome (GOLD analysis project Ga0209489, IMG submission 187527) | Root nodule microbial communities of legume samples collected from California, USA - Siratro white BW (SPAdes) (version 2) | ecosystem: Host-associated > Plants > Roots > Nodule | place: USA...
TTTTTTTTTTTTTTTCTTTCAAATACTTAAGAGAAGAAAAGAAAAACGAAAGATGAAATAAAATTTTGCATAATTTTTATATGAATTGAAAATCAGTTTTAGAGAAATAAAAATATGAAATAAGTTTTATAAATTACCTTAGATGTAAACTATTTTTATTTTATTTATTTTAAATTATAAAAAAAAATAAAGGACTCAGGCTATGTCTTAGTATGAACTTATCCAAACAAATATTAAGTTTTTCCAATCAGTTAAAGATATTTTTAAATATTATTCATTATTAATAAATTTTTTATTTGTAAGTGACTTTGAATGAATTCAACTCTCTTTTAAAACGGAAATTTTTCATATGAAGGTTTTCTTAAGGTTTTTTCCAAAAAAATAAACATATAGACTTTTATTTTACCACGATTTCTGTATTTAATTTTTCAAAGTTATTATCCTCTCAATTCATGATCTTGTCATGATTTAGTAGCAATAATTTTAAACTAGGAATATACATTTGTTGTGAATGGACACTATAATACAACTTCAAACACTTGGTACGTTAGGTTGTGGAGGATCAAAAGCTTCTCAGCACAAAATAAAAGCTCAAATACAATATAATCCTTTGAGGTTTCAACAATCGCCTTTTAATCATCATTTCAAAAGCATTGAAGGAGGACCAACATATGAAGAAAGCAATACAAAATGTGCTGTGAAAGCCGTCACTGTACAATCTTCTGAATCAGAATCTGAAGCTTCCAGCTCCAAAAACATTGTGGACTCTGTAAAAAATTTCTTGGGTGTTTTGTACCAATTTATTTACCCTTATGCAATGTATGGTCGAGTAAGTTCAACTTTCTATTACTCTCATAATTAATAGTCAAAAGTTATTTTCAATACTGAATTTTGTTCCTTTATATTCTTCAATACTTATTTGGATAATAATAATACCCTTGTTGTTTTAATTAACTTTATTTGTATTTTATTAGTTATCCGCTGCACTTTCTGCGTCTCTCCTTGCAGTTGAAAAACTATCAGATATATCTCCATTATTTATTATTGGTTTGTTACAGGTGAGACTGCAACTATGTTGTTTTTTTTTTTTTTTTTTTAAAAAAAAAAGAAAATTCTTTAACCTCAATAATACATTTTTTATGACGTATATTTTTTAATGTTTCAGGCTATGTTACCTCACTTGTTTATGGATCTTTATGTTAATGGTGTGAATCAGGTGTTTGACTTTGAAATAGATAAGGTATGAAAGTTCAATATAAATAAAAAAATTTAGATGATTGATAAATTATTTTTTTATTTGTTACTTTATACTATATACTCCATATTAAAAAAAAAAAAAAAAAAAAAAAAAAAAAAAAAAAAAAAAAAAAAACTGATGAAAACATGGTCGTGGTATAAGATTTATCGAAAGTTAAATATAAAACTGATGAAAACATGGTCGTGGTATAAGATTTATCTAAAGTTAAATATTCAGAAACATACAAAGACCATGTTTTCACAAGAACGTCACTTTTACAACAATTTCAACAATCTATATATTTTTTACTACCAAACTCCCTCTTCATAATTGAGGTTTACTAACATACTCCTACCCTTTTCTTAAGGGGAGTACGTCACCAAAAATTGACCATAAAACTAACTATTCTTATTTTAATTAATTCAGTTTATGAACATTACAGTAATTTGCCATTTATTTTATATATAACTGAATTAATTAAAATTCTGAATCCGGAGTCTTCCTAACTACTATATCTAATTCCTAATTACATATTTGTTGTTTCTTATAACTAATCTATAATTTAATGTTTTATTGCAGATAAACAAACCATATCTTCCATTGGCATCTGGGCAATTATCCTTTAGAAACTGTGTCTTTATTGTTGGCGCATCTGCAATTTTGGTGCCATATAGATTCAACCCTTTCTAGAATAATACTTTATAAGATGAGGTTCACAGAGAAGGCAGAGTGATTTTTTATTCTCTTTTACAGGGTCTTGGGATTAACTTGATGATAGGTTCTCCGGCATTGATTTCGAACTTTTTGGTGTGCTTGATATTATGGACTGCCTATTCTGTCAATGTAAGTTCTTTTTAGCATTTAAACTTCTTTTTTTCCCTAAAAATATGTTTTAAGGTAAAAGTATCAAAAGGTTACGAAGGGAAATGATGGCCCAGTGGTTAGAGGAGTTGTCCATAAGGAAACCATCAAATAAAATGTTTTAAAATACTGCTTAGGAAAATAATGAAATAAAAATTAATCCCCACATGGAGGCATACTGTAGACTATGGAAAACAAAGAATAATGCATTATATTAATCTGCAATTATCTGGAAGGAGCTTTGTGCCTTGCACCTTCCTACTTTGTCTTGGATAAACATTGTTTGGCCAGCTAATGATGAACGTTAGAATCTTCTAACGTGTATTGTAATCCAAAATCGAATTTAGTGAACGTCAGATGCATTTTATTTTTTTACAAAATGTCGTATAATTTTTGGAACTTTGATTTTTTTTTCTTTTTATATCCAAGTGTAAGTCTAAATCCTATATTGAGTACGAATGAGAAATTTGAACAACATATAAGAAAGAAGACCCATAAATCAATGTATTAAGGTTTTGAGTTAAAGGTGGTGTCATTTTCTTACGTGGATTTGGCTCATTTCTCGTTCTTGTAAGATCTCTCTAGTTTTACCACCTCGGATTACCCAACAAGTGGTATCAGAGCCGATGGTTTGCGGCTTGGACGAATACAATTTGACCCTATATCGAAAGTCTTCCTGACGGAGATTTCAGACAAGCGTGTCCCGTATAAGTGTGTGAACAGCGGTACAAGTGGAGAGTTTGCAAGGTACTCGTGTTTGAGGGGGAGTGTACCAATGTGAAAGGGACTCTCACTTGAGGGGGAGATTTGTTAAGTATCTAAGGCGGAGGTACTCATATTTAAGGGGGAGTGTACCAATGTAGAAAGGACTCTCACTTAAGAGGGAGATTTGTTAAGTATCCAAGTGTGAGTAAAAATGAGAAACTTGAACAACATATAAGAAAGAAGACGCACAAACCCAATACCTTAAGGTTTTGCGTTGAAGGTGGTGTCATTTCCTTGTGTGGGTTTGGCTCAGTTCTCATTCAGGTTCATGGAGGTGACTGGCTCATACGAGCGCAATTTGATTCTTTCTTATATATTGCTCTAGGTTTATAAGTCTTCTTTCTTATATATTGCTCAATTTACTCGTTTTTACCTAATATAGAACTTAGACTCACACTTGGATACTCAACAATAAAGATATTAAGTTTATGTATATATTTATATTTATTTATGAAATATTTTGTTTGGATAAATAAGATAGATTGACCATTTAATCATTTAGCATAAGTTTCCCACTTCTATTTTGTATACGGTTGGAATAACACCTTTATTTCATATTTATTCAAATACCAATTAACCTACCAAATGGACATATATGAATATTTTCCAACAAACACACTAATAAGAAAGGCTCATTTCAATATATAAATTATCTTGATAACACTGTTTTGAAACTCTTCAGGTGCCTTTCTTACGATGGAAGCAATATCCCGTGCTTGCAGCAGTATTACAGTTTTTTAGTTGGACATTTCTATTTCCGATTACATACTTCCTTCATATGCAGGTTCTCTCCTATATCTAATCCTACCTTTTATAGATCCTTAGTTTTGAATAAGCATGTATTAGCTTATGTGTTTCAAAGAATAATAACAAATCTTCATCCCAATTGTGTTAGTTTCATTTGATACACAATCAACCATTTGAATCCACCAATCAGAATGGATTTTAAAGCATGAGTGAGAAAGTTAAAGAAATGATGAATATGTTAAAAGAAAAATTAGATTGGCTTACATTTTTCTAATTCGATATGTGCATTTATATTGAAAATAATCTATAATAGTTACAACTATCTGATTTTGAATAATAAAGAGCCTAATATGTACTTGAATATATTTTCTCCAAAACATCGTAGGAAATGCTATATTATATAGCAGCCCTTTAATCATGTGTGATTAATTAAAGAAAGAAATATGAAATGAAAGTTGTATATTATTTATTTACTAATTCATGTCAAAATGTTCAGACGTTTGTGTTGAAGAAGCCACTTGTCTTTCCAAGATCATTGATTGTTTCTATGATATTCTTGAGTTTCTACTCTACTGGTTTAGCATTAACCAAGGTAAATGTCTTTATTTTCTCAGGACATATATTTGTTTTCCAACATTAAGCTTTCGGTCCATTAATGTAAAACCTTCTATTGAATTTATGTAGGATATACCTGACATAGAAGGAGATAAAAAATATGGGATTGATTCTTTCTCAATGCGTTTAGGCCAGAAAAAAGTATGTTTCTTAAATTCAATATATCTTGGCAGATTCGGCTATGCCCTCTTGTGTAACACTTGATTGATTGTAAATGTTCTATAGGTATTTTGGATTTGTGTTGCCCTTTATGAAATGGCATTTGGAGTTGCCTTTTTGGCAGGAGCATCATCTTCATCTCCCCTTTGGATGAAATTAGTCACGGTAATATGTTTATATACATTACGAAGTTTCTTAGAATCCAACAAACTCCGTTATATTCAACATGACTTGCTTATGATATGCCATAAATCTATATTTAAAGAAAAATTTCTCCGAAAAGTAGTCTTTATTGCGAAATTGTTCCAACTTTTTAATGTCAATGTGAAGGGAAAAACTTGATCTTTAAAATAAGCATTCTTTTAGGACAGAGCATAGGTTTATTGTTTTTTACATATCCTTAAAAATGAATATAAACTTACTTAAACTTTTGAGCACTGTTTAAAAGTTTAATTTGTGTTATGTTTTTTAGGTTGTAGGAAGTTTTGCTCTTGCTTCATTTCTCTGGTACCAGACCAAATATGTAGATGTGACAAGTCCAGCTTCCACTAGATCCTTCTATTCAATGAACTGGAAGGTAATTCTCTTCGAGATTGTTTACCATTTGAGTAGTTCAATATCCAGATTATAATTTAAAGGAAACAGTTATCTAATTAATTTTCCAACTGTTTTTGGAAACAAGGTTAGTTGATTTCTATTGACTTCCAATTTCCAAATTAAATTCAAACCCTGGTATAAATTTCTTAATTGAAATTTAAAATAATGTCATTAATCATATATCAAACTAATTTCATCTTTTAGTTAAAAATTCAATATAATTTAAAGTTTAGAACAAACCCGCTCATGAATTATTGCCAGTTTATCTATATATTATTTCGAAATTTGTGTACAAATTATGTTATTATTATTCAAAGTGGAAGATCATAATTTATGATTTTTTTTTTCAGTTGGTGGTAGTAGCATACTTTCTCCTGCCTTTAATTAGATAAGGGTGTCACTGAAGATTAAAACAACATTTGCAACACATGCCACGGAATAACACAGACCCTTCCCTTCTAAAATTTATTGAAGCAATAAAACTTACACATATATGTGTTTCCCAGATACGATGAGTTTTGTATCATTAAGGTTTTCTGTATCAATATCGAGCTTTATCTCTACAGACACACCTTTCAAAAGTGAAAAACAAAATAGAAGCAATATGTTATGATAAGATTATGTTTAAAGGAATGAGTTCTTTAAGAATATGAGTGACAAATAAGTGAGTTTCGTTTGTGCTGTAAAGTGTAATTTTATAAATACACTCAACATAAAATCATTTTTGTAAAATATGAATCACTAAGCACAAGTCTTTCATTGTATATTATCCAAATATACTAGTTATTATAGCAGTTTCTTTTTTTTGAGTCAAAAGAACTTCTTTTTTCAAGTTTAAAATAATTTGACTTACTTATCTTGCAACTTTTTTTTTTTCTTTCATTTTGAATAGTAACATAATCTTGATAGTTGCTTCCTGCATCATATAAATTGTTTCCTGCACTTAACAAATTTTTAATATACCAATAATTTTCTCATTACTTTTATTTTAAAATTTATTTATTAAATGATTTTTTTCTCTCTCTCGTACTGAATCACCTACACAAATAAGTGCAATCAAGTAAAAAGTTATTAACTTCTCTCATAAACATTAACAAACTTTCTTGATAAATAATAAAAAATCTAATATATATTAAAAAATATTTATATTTTTTTCAAGTAACATTGAATTAGTTATCATAAAACTAAATATTTAAAAATAATGTGTTAAACTAAATTTTTTTAAATTGTTGTAAATATCTTAACATCTAACATCATTTTTATTATTATTAAAAAAAATATAAGAGAGATGTTTTTGTAGATGTGAGAAGAAAAAAAATTACTTAATATATAAAATAATAAGGACATTATTGATATTTTAGAAATTTTTTAAATGCAGGAATCATTTTATATCTTGCAGGAAACAACTACTCATAATCTCTCATTGATTCAAATTTATTAAAAGGTTATAAAGTTTAACAGGTTCTTGTATGAGAAAAATTAATTTTGCCAATATCTTTGTTCTATCGAAGTTTTCAGATTCACGTTGTAGTCAATTCTTTAAGATAATTTGTTTCTAAATTTTATTCTAAATATACATACTTAATTTTCAAACAATCCAACGTATGGGCACCGCTACCACGCCTACCGTCTTCCCGGCTTCCGAGCAGAGCAGGGGTCACATCTTCTCATCTCTTAGATGGCGTCACCCCTCACCCTTCCTCAAACTCTAAGATTGTGTTTTTTGGGAAATGAGGGATTCTGAAGAAAAAAAACAACAGTTTGTAACGTTGGGCTTGGCCGAACAGAATCACTAGTCTCACCCCATTCCCTCTTACACCACCATCTTTTATTTCTTTTATAAATTTGGGCCTTAGTACTTAACCACGCATTTTTGCTACATCATTTCTATAAATACACCACTAGAATGTTTTGTTCTTATATATATAATAATTAAAAAAAATTGACAATAATCTTACTTGATTTTTATTATTTTCACATGATAAATAAAATAATTTAATTAAATATTCAATTGATCATAAAATCATGTGGAATTTAATTTAAAAAAATTGTATTATTTCATTTGCATAATCAAATGATAATACGCCGTAAGCAATATTTAATACAAAATTTTATTTAAAAAATACATAAAAATATTTCTAATTCATATAATTATTAAACAAGGTTATTCGTACCTCTAATTTATATGAGTATTAAGTAAGATAGTTCGTACCTTCTTATGTTCCTAACAAATCATAAATTCTAAAAATATCGAAGTTTCTAAAATACCAAAATTTTTAAATACTAAAATTTCTAATATCAAATTTCAAAAAAAATAAAATATATATAAAACTTTTAAAAATAAAAAAACATAAATTTTCAAAATTAAAAAGTATCAAACTCTTCAATAAACAATTTTCTATTTAAAATTTGATAAATCCTGATTTTCCATCTTGAATGAGAATAAGTAAAAGTATGGTTAAAACCCTTGTTGAGTCCCAAAAATAAAATAAAAAATATATTTTCCTTTTTTATTTGATTTTTGTTTTCTCTTTTCTAAAAAAAATAAATATTTTAAAAAACCACACTTATTTTACTTATTTGATTAAAGATATTGTCATAAAACAGATACCGTGGAGGTGTTAATACTTTTCCCACACATAAATGATTCCTAACTCCTAAATCTTCTTTGATTTTTTATAGTTTTCTATAATAAACTTATCACATATGGAATCATTAATGGGTAGGTGTCTATTCTTTCACCAAAACCACTCAATGACTAATTTTTTAAAATTTCAATAGCAAATTAAATGCAAAATAGAATATAACTCAGAAAGAAATGTGGTTAGCAGGTGTGTGGGATATATGAAAATATAAAAATAGAACAATGTTTAGGCAAGGAAAGATAGATATAGAAGAGATTTGGTGGTTTCCTTAGCTCTAAACATAGTTATAATGAAATATAAAAAATATCACTGAATTGTGTTTTCATATCCCTAATGGTATCAATGTTCAAACAATATCTGAAACAGAAACAGTTGTAATATGAAAAGGTCTATTTAGTATTGAACTAAGTGTGAAACTGACTTTCATGTTTCATCTTTCACCGAGGAAGTTGTTTCCTATTATTCTATAATTTGTGCTCTAACAGATTTTATGGAAGTGATGATGGTATACAAAAAGCAGGTACTCAACACTATGGAACACAGGGTCAACGACTTTATGATGGTTATGCTGGTATAAAACCAGAAGAGAATCTGAGCTGGATTGGTTCAGTAAGGAATTGAGGCAACATCTTCCATCCAATACAAAATGATTGGAATTGATTGAAAGGGATAAGACTTACAAATTGGCAATGACAACACAACATAATTTGATGGTTACGACACTGTTTACATGCAACCACTGCATTTAGGAAAGAACCAACAATGAGTGCTACAAATGATAATGTCCTGTTTTTTAAGGATAAAGTTGAAGAGATTATGCTGAAAGTGGAAAAAGATTTGAAGACAATGACTAATTCTACAGAAGACGATGAATAGTTTGATATACGGAGGATAACACGAAAAATAAAAAAAAATTATAAATAAATTTTGCTGTAAGAAGTAAAGAGGAGAATAAGGGTTGAATAAATTACTATTTTGAATAATTTTGTACAAAGATGGGAGCATCCATCACTTGTTCCATTTTATTTATTTTATTGTTTAAAATTAATCTAAACAACATATTCATTAACTTACATAAAGAAAAAACTATTTAACATTTCACCCATACAAATTTTTGAATAAAATACAAACAAAACACAATGGATAAATTGATAAATGGAATGAAGGTGCATCATTATTACACAACAAACAAGAGCCCTAGCAATAGCTGCATGCAAAGCTCTTCAGTATCGGATTTGTTGAAGAGCATTTGTGGTTTGCAACTTGTTATACACGGCTTGCCAACCAGCTTGACTTGGATGCAAAAGATCCCAAAAGAAAGCCGATTTGGGATTATCACAAACCTTATATTTCTTAACATTGTTTTCATCCACACTGCCACAAGAATATTGGCTACTTATCCCAACGCAACAAGGCTTGAGTTCGTCCTTGATGTTATTGGTAGATGGGTGGTTTAGCACTGACAAGAAACTGTCGTAAAGGTCAAGAATTACAAAGGTGGATTGGTTATTGGTTTGTTGGTTCAACTTGGTCACAGCTTGGCTCAATAAGTTGTTGTGCAGCACTACGAGGTCATTGAAGGTACTGTTACATTTTTGGAATGAAGATGAGGCTGTGCTTCCAGGAAGACATCCAAGGGGTTGAAGACCACCCACCACAATTTTCTTCACTCCCAGACTTTGGATGCGAAGCAAGTTGGTGGCAGTTTGATTAACCACCGAAGCGATGAAAGCCGGAAAACCCTACATGCATTCAATGAAAAAGTGAATCTTAATAACTAGAAGATTTTAACGTTCTTGTAAAAGATAGAAGATAACGTAATTGTGCAAAAGGAAAGAACAAATTGAGTACACGCACAGAGACAGTATCGTGTTCAACAATGAGCAAAACAAACACTCTAACATTTCCGAGTGGTTTACAAGATGTATATGGTAAAAACCAAACAGTTGTGTTGGATTTAAAAGGTACTTTGAATTGCGTTGACAATTACATAATCAATTGTATCAAATAGAAAGGAGTTACTTGACACGTTTGATTCGGTGGTAATTTTTCTAGTTCTGCTTTTTTTGGTTTGTGATTGGTGTTGAGTACAAAAGAGGGTATTTAGCTGGTTTTCATCTAATTGTAACACCACAAATTCTATTCTAATTCTGCAGGTTCTAATGTATATTTGAATAGTCTGATGTGATTTCTGAAGGTCTTGTTCGTATGTAAAAGGATTTGATACCCCTTAACCCTTATTTAATATATTATTTGACTGAAAAATAAAGACTGATGCACGTGTTCACAACCAAAGACACCTGATTAGATGCAGCTTTTTAAGGTGCTTTAGCGAAAGCCAAAACTTTATTATTTTCAAATTTTGAAAGTATTTATATATATATATATATATATATATATATATATATATATATATATATATATATATATATATAT
>Ga0209489_110711_pt1 | contig 10062 bp, 3 predicted proteins | sample SiratrowhiteBW_FD_187527 | JGI IMG/M metagenome (GOLD analysis project Ga0209489, IMG submission 187527) | Root nodule microbial communities of legume samples collected from California, USA - Siratro white BW (SPAdes) (version 2) | ecosystem: Host-associated > Plants > Roots > Nodule | place: USA...
AAATTTTTTTTTTTTTTTTTTTTTTTTTTTTTTTTTTTTTTTTTTTTTTAAGTTTGCTTTGTCATGTTTGTATGCATTTTTCTTGTGCTAAATCATCCTCTAAATCAACTTTTGATACTACTACAACCTTCAAATACTCAAGATGCCCTGCGGCTGGAACCTCTGTTGTTATGGTATCTTGGCCGGATTGACATATATGCTCTCAAAGAGTGAGAGTAATAGCCACGTGCCAATTATAGTATGAATGAAAGATTGAGAGGATGATTAAGCTTATATGAACCCAGTCTTTGGATCAGCATGAGGAAAGTCCAATTGTAAGCTTATACATAGGGGAACATTTTCTGAACAAGGGAATGAAATTCTTATCCTCTAACCCTTTAAATATTCGGACCGATCATTAATTTGAGGATCGGAACTCTGGAGAGATTTCTCTCAGGACCGAAAACACGAAAACACGGATGAAGACCAATTAAAATTGAGTACAGCGTACACCGACTGAATGTGTAAGGTTGACTTGTTACAATAAAGTCTTAGATAATTTATTTTTCAATGCTTCACTCACGGTTGCTGGTGGTGTTATTTTCAATTTGATTTTCTACCTGCTATACAGTCCAGGCATTAATTTGCACCTATAAATTACCCCAAAATAGTCCCTGTAATTAATCTGTCTCTATCAAGTTGCTACATGTTGTTAACCAAACGAAATGCTTATCAAAACTTTTAGCTCACTTCATCTTACATATAACTTCTCCAACCCCACCTGTGCTATCACACCCTCACTCATCTTTCTCGCCTCAAAACTTTCAGGTAAGTAAAGCCTCACTGTATCATACACCTTCTTCAGTTTTTTCATATTATTTGTCAATTACAGTGTTTCTTTCACCATATTTCCTTTTTTTTTTCCTTATCAGATTATATCATATATATGTACTGTCTCTATTTCTTTTTCTTTCTAGTTTATACTGATCATAATTCTGAATAATTTCCATGTAACTCTTAATCAACCGTAATTAATTGTTTCAGATTAATTAAATCTTGAATGTGTCACATAAGAATTAGAGGAGCAATACGTAAAATTATCTACCAATTTCTTGTTAACTAGTTTTTTTTTTTTTTTTTTATGAACTTGAACTGAAAAATTATGGCAATGTTTTCATCAGTTATAGTCAGAAACAATCTCTCACTATTCATTTAACGGTGCCTGTTCAAAGGTTAACTGAAACGTGATGGCCAAAACAACTGAACTGAACGTGAAACAGGGAGAACCAACGCGAGTTCAGCCTGCACAGGAAACAAAAAAGGGACCCTACTTCCTTTCAAACCTTGACCAGAACATTGCTGTTCCAGTGCGCACGGTTTATTGCTTCAAATCTGGTTCCAGAGGAAACGATGCTGCTGCACAAGTTATCAAGGATTCTTTGTCCAAGATTCTTGTCCCTTATTACCCCATGGCAGGCACGCTGACTATAAGCTCGGAAGGGAAGTTGATAGTGCAAAATCCTGGGGAGGGTGCAGTGTTTGTTGAGGCTGAAGCAAATTGTGACATCGAAGAGATTGGAGACTTGACAAAACCAGACCCTCATACTCTTGGGAAACTGGTTTACAACGTTCCTGGTGCTCGAACCATTCTTGAGATGCCTCTTATGACTGTTCAGGTTCGTTATACTTTGTCTCTTTTCACAAACATCATGAATGGAAAACAAATAAAGAGAAACTCACAAATGTGATGAGAAATATATATAAAAACATATATAAGAAAACCCTGGGATGCAACTGAGATAAAGAAAATTTGGATATACAGATATAATCACTTAAGTTTAGGTGTGAATACTATTATTCATGTATAGAATTTGTGTTGTATTTAAATGTTTTTAATGTCATTATCTAATAAAAAGTAGAATTTTATCTGATATTCCCCGTTATAAACATTAACACAAAAGTTGTTTTTAAACGTAAAATTTTGAATTTAGTAAAGAAATAGGAAGAAAAAGATATTTATGATAATATGCATAAATTTGTGTTGAAATAGAGTTGTTAAATGAGTTGATTAGATTGAAGAGTTAAAACATTAAAAATGATCTGGTTTGACTAAAGTAGCATACTTTTTATGTAAATTTATTTGAATTTTAAATTAAAAGAATAATATTAAAATAAATATAATTTTTAAATTCTGGACTAAATAAACAAAATCTTATAGTTTTTGTAATAGAAGCTCTACGTCTCGGCGTACCTGTCCAACTAAGTGAAATCAATCAAATTCTAACGGATTACTAATTTAGACTTTGACTAAGCTTAATTAGGGATGATAAAAAAAATGTGATGGTGAATATGTTAAAAGAAAAATTCTTAATTAATAAAAATTATTTAGAATTTGATTTTATAAGTTTACCTTTTTATTTAAATTTATGAAACTAAAGTTCTTTTAAGAACATTATTTTTTTTTAAATTTATATTTTTTTTGACGTAACTTAATTAATTTTTTTTTAAAAATATTAAATTTATTTGTACTAATATTTTATTATGTAATTTTAATTATATTAATTTTAAGATCAAATTAATTTTATATAAATTTAAATTTTAATGAATTATTTTTAAATATTTTATTTATTTATATGTTAAAAGATTGTCTACGAGTATCATAAATACTTGTGAATATAAAAAATTTACAAATATTTATGCGAGTATCCCATAAATGAATAATAAAATAGACTTTTTTAGACACGACCATGCTCATTATTATTTCTAAGCTTGACTATTGAAAGAGTCTAAAAGAAGGTTTTTTTTTTATTTTTTATTTTGGGTGTAGTATTTTATCATATCAAAATTGTCCGAATGAGTAATTTTCTTTTAAATCTTTATTATGGGTAAATTGTGTTAAATTGTATAAGTTGACACCATTTTATTATGAACAAATCCTGCCAGCACAATTTTAATTAATTCAAAAATCGTGTCATTATGACACAATTTTAAATATTAATTGAAATCGTATTGATGTGGTAGAATTTTAGTTTAATTTTTAAAATGACGTCATAGTGTCATGATTTCATTATTTTTTTCATAATAAAATAGTGTCATTTGACACGATTTATCATAATGAGAATATTTTTTTTACAAATTCTGGAAATTATTGCATTAGAATGAGAAGAAAACCCTAAAAAAAACTAGATTAATTTTAACCATTCTAATCAAAAGAATATGTAAAATAAAAAAAGAAAATTATACATTTATTTTACCTTTTTTCTTTAAAATGAAAAATGTACCACAAATTAAAACAAAATAACAATAAACTATAAAAAGTAAGAACTATCAAGCAATCAAGTCATTATCAATTGATAGAGCATTGTTTGGATACGAAGTATGCAAATGTATTGAGGACTTACAAGAAGAATTCTATGAGCAACACTTAAATTAGGAATTTCTACATATGAAGAATTCATTGTTTCCAAAAACTATAACAAGAGTGTTGCTTTTTTTTTTTTTTCAATTGGATTAAAAAAAAAGGAAAAGGACATGAACGTGGAAAGATAGAGACAACAATGCCTAATATAAATTTTATTAAAATAATACCTGTTTTGAGATTTGTATTGTAGAATTTAGGAATATACATAATTATAAATATACATAAATATTATATATATATATATATATATATATAATATTTTCATTTAATTAAAATACAAAGCCTAATTTATTTTATTTATTTTCTTTACATGTATTAAGAAAGTAACGATTATCTACTCAATTATATGTTTATTTTAAATTTCTATTCTTATTTTTTTAACTAATATGATGCAATTTTATGTAAAAATTATTGGAATGAATAATTTTTTTGAAAAATTTGTTCATATGAATAAATTGTGTTGACATGACACAATTTCATTAAGAAAAAAATGTATAATTATGACACAATTTCAGATTTATCAAAACAAGATTTATCAAAAGAAGTGTAACAATGCTAATATAACATGAGTGTGAGACGAAAAAGTCAATTTAACCTACACAAATGTGATTACTCTTAATTTTTTATTTTTTTTTATTTTAAATGTAGTTATGTCATATATGTACTGATTAAGTTGAAATAAGATATCATGACTAATTTGAAAATATGATTTTACTTATCTTTATATTAGAATAAAATTATGGACCTTTTATGTTTTACATGAGATTATATTTTTTAACTTTAGTGTAAAATTTGTTATTTTTATTATTTATATTAATATTAATACATAAAAATTTATTTAAAAAAAATGATTAATATGATATTATTAATTATTTTTATAAAAAATATTATTTTTGAAATGTAAAAAAATATTATAATGTAATTATTAAAAAAATAAGAGTAAATTATGAGGTTGAATATGATAAATATCTTATAAAAATTGTAAGATAAAAAAAAAATACAAAACTCATGTAACTTCATATGAGGTTGAATGACTCTTATTCCTGATCAATTCCTTGTAATGAATTCATTACCGGATGTTAGACATGTTTATTCTTCCATCATTCAAGAAGAAAAACAAGGATATTTAACACACGAAATAATAAAAAATTTAGATGTGGTTGTTCAGAAAAATGAACTAGCAACTATTGTTGTTCGATAAGGTCATGTCCTTCTTGTTGTTCTAACTAATTTAGTTGCAAGTAGTTTCATTATTTATGATAAGATTCAAGATAGTTCAAGAATAACTTCTTCAAGTAAACAACTTGCCTATGTGTGTACTAAACTAATGGAAAAAAAAAAGTTTTTTTTAGCAATAATGCAAAAATTGAAAGTTCTTAATATTTACTCAATGATATCCTTTTATAATGATCTATATCAAAATAACTTAGTTATAGAAATTATATTGAATATATAAAAACATATTATAATTATAAATATTCAGAAGAACAACTAATGTTTTTATAATTAATAATTATAAAAACGTATATAATTAATTTTTTAATTGGATTAAAACAACGAAAAGGACATGAAACGTGAAAGATACATTCTATTAGGAAATCAATCATATTACGAGATTTTTAGAATAAAATATTATAATTATTTCTACCTGTTTTGATATTTGTATTGTAAAATTATAAAAATATAATAAGATAATTATCAATATTTAGAGTTTAGGATTTAGGATTTATATATCTATATATATATATTCAATTCAAATAGAAGGCAAAATTTATTTTATTTATATATCAAGAACAATAATAATTATTTATTTAATTATTTTTTATTTAAAAAACTTTCTATCCTTGTTTGTTTTTTATAAAGAAGTTATCAAAAAGGATATTTTTTTTAAAAAACTTATGTTTGGGTAAGTTGCGTTATTATGACACGATTTTATTATGAAAAAGTCATATAATTATGACGTATTTTTAAATTTGTCAAAATGAAGTTATGTTAATATGATATGACTTTTAGTGTGAGAGAAAAAAATCGTGTTTTATCCATACGATTTTGATTATTCTTAATCCTTTATTTTTTTTTATTTTAAATAATTTAGTTCAAATTAGATGTCATGATTGATTTGAACGAAGTTCAACATAAGTGACATGACTTCACTTATTTTTATATTACATTAAATAGATGCACCTTTTATACCACTTCACTTATTTTTATATTACATTAAATAGATGCACCTTTTACACTACTTCTTCATGAGATTATACTTTTTAATTTTAGTGTATAGGTTATTATTTTTATTGTTTATATTAATATTAATACAGACAATTTTATTTAAAAAAGTGAATAATATGCTATTATTAATTATTTTTATAAAAATATTATCTATGAAATGTAAACAAATTATTATAGTGCAATTATTTAAAAAAATAAGACTAATAGGTAATTTTATAAGATTACAATAAAAATAAAATATGTTAAATATAGAAATTATTATAAGGATTGTGATTAGAATTAGGATAGAAATTAGCTAGTTAGTTTTACGGAGTTATATATTAATATTTGTTTGATTATTTTGTGGGATAGTGTGAGAAAATGAAGTTATAAAAGAAGAAAGTTAATAATAGAAATTAGAAGTAAATTTTATTATCAACATTGTCTTTAAGGACAATGGTATCTATTATGACATTCATTTTGATAATAAAAATATTTTTTTTAGTTTATTGGAAATTGACTGGTTTATCTCGTTCTGGATACAATGAGTAGTTGGTCTTCCTAATTCATGTCATTGCATCATGGGATCAATTATGAAATTTAGTCCTGTGTAAATAAACCAATAATTCTAATTTCAAACTAGATGAAATTGGACATCATAAACTTGTAAATATTGTGGAGCATGTAGAATAGGACAACAAATGTCGTTTAGCCGGAAATAATGACAAAGTGAATAGATATGAGGATAAAGTAGCTCAAAGTAGCCAAAGAGTTTGAAATTTTACACAATCACACCATTATTCAATTGATTTAACTGTGTATGACACAAGTCGGTGTCTATATCCTAAACATCAAACTCTAGATTTTCTTAATTATGTATTTGCAGATGACACATAGTAAATTGTTGTTTACTTTTTCTTAGTAATAATAATTTATTCATGATGACTTGTAAAGGGTGCACGACTTCACTATAATGTAAAAGTAATTGAAGTCGTGTTATCCATACACAAGTTCAGTTTAAATTCAATTACGCTGAAGTCGTGTCAGGACACAATTTTAGTTTAATCAGATTTGAACTAATATCAGTAGAGATGACATAACTTCATTTAAAATAAAAAAATACATGAATTAAAAGTAATCAAAGTCGTGTGGATCAAACACGACTTCTCCTCTCACTTTGAAGTGATGTTATGTTAACAAGACTTTTGACTTTGACAAATGTGAAGTTGTGCTATACTTACACAATTTTCTCATAAAGAATTTGTGTCATATTGCCATAACTTATCCATATAAGTATTTTTTTTTTTAAATTGTCTATTTCAATAATTTTTTCATAAAATTGCACGATATTTACTAAAAAAACCTCCTTGTTTCCATTGTTGATGATGAAAATAAATCACGTTCCAATAATTCTCATTTTGGAATGATTTTTTTTTTCCAAACCTCTAAATGGAGACAACAATTCAACTTAGCTTAGAGCCATTGTTACCACTTTCAATGTAAAATTCAATTTGGGTTTTGTTGATGGATTTCACAGATTTCACAAAGCACCTTCTGCCGAAGCCAAACTAGACAAAAACATGAAAAAATGTAATAGCACCTGATACTACTCATGAAGTTTGAGAAAACATTTAAAATCACTTCTCTCAAAAGCAATTCACCACAAAAACAAAGTTTAAAAATTATGGGATGAGTTAGACTCCGATAATAATGTGATATGCACTTGTGGAGCAAATAAAAACAAAGATACAAATTCATGTAACTTTATATGAGGTTGAATGACTCTTATTCGTGATCAATTCCTTCTAATGAATTCATTACCAGTTACACATGTTTATTCTTCAAGAAGAAAAACAATGACATTTAACACACTAAACAATAAAAGATTTAGCTGTGGTTGTTCAGAAAAAATGAACTACCAATTCTTGTTGTTCGACAGTGTCATCATGTCCTTCTTGTTCTAACTAATTTAGTTGCAGGTTGTTTCATTATTTATGATACGATTCAAGATAGATCAACACTAACTTTTTCAAGTAAACAACTTTCCTATGTGTGTACTAAACTATAGGAAAAGATTTTTTTTTTTTACAATAATGCAAAAATTGAAAGTTCTTAATATTTACTCAATGATATCCTTAGAATCTTAAAGATAAAATATTTAATGGTCTAGATTAAAATAACTTAGTTACAGAAATTATATTGCATAGATAAAAACATATTATAATTATAAATATTTTTCTCGTGATATTTTTTTTATCTTTCCTTCAATTATAATACAAGGTAAATTCTTTTTATCTACGTGTTTACGCATTTAGTGATATTTATGTAAGAGATGCTAAAGATTGAAAGTTCCAGGTGACAAAGTTCAAATGCGGAGGTTTTGCTTTGGGGCTTTGCATGAACCACTGCATGAAAGATGGAATATGTGCCATGGAGTTTGTGAATGCATGGAGTGAGACAGCTCGAGGTTTAGACCTAAAGATCCCACCATTTCTTGATAGAACCATAATCAAAGCACGTGATCCTCCCAAAGTAGAGTTCAAACACAACGAATTTGCCGAAATAGAAGATGTATCAAACACTAAAAAGCTTTACGAGGAAGAAAACATGCTCTACAGATCCTTCTTCTTTGATCCCGAGAAGCTCGATCTACTTAAGAAAAAGGTCACAGAAGACGGAGTTTTGAGCAAGTGCTCCAGTTTTGAAGCTCTCTCAGCGTTTGTATGGAGAGCTCGAACTGCAGCATTGAGGATGCAACCTGATCAACAAACAAAGCTTCTCTTTGCAGTTGATGGAAGGTCAAGATTCGTTCCCCCAGTACCAGAAGGGTATTTTGGCAATGCTATTGTGTTGACAAATTCGTTGTGTGAGGCTGGGGAGTTATTGAAGAACCCTTTGTCATATTCCGTGGGATTGATTCGCAAGGCAATTGACATGGTCACAGATAGTTACATGAGATCTGCCATTGACTATTTTGAGGTCACAAGAGCTAGGCCTTCTCTAACAGCCACTCTTTTGATCACAACTTGGACTAAGTTGTCTTTCCACACCACAGACTTTGGCTGGGGTGAACCTCTATGTTCTGGCCCTGTGACCCTGCCAGAGAAAGAAGTCATTTTGTTCTTGTCACATGGCCAAGACAGGAAAAACATAAATGTTCTTCTGGGTCTGCCTCAGTCTGCCATGGAAATTTTTGAAGCATTGATGATGCAGGTGTGAACATGCAGTATATAGGGTGGTATAGGTTTAGTATTGGACGGTTATAAAGACATCCTTAATGAATAAATGTTACTGGTAAGTATGCAGGTCCTCAAATTTGTAATAAAGACATTTGTTTGTCATGGAATAAATGTGAAACAGCAATAATTTCCTGTGCTACATTAAGATGAAGTTTGAACTGTATTATTGAATAATCATAATTCTATATACCAAATATTCATAGAGACTCACTAACTCTGGTATCTCCTACCACCTAGAACGCTTGTATCGTGTAAAATATAACTATTTCACAATTAAATAAATTATTATTTTTATAATATAATATTTTTACATCTGATAACTCTGAAATAGTAGGTTTTGCTTATATGATAAATGGTAAAATTGTATTATTTCAATCAATCTTGAAAGAAAAATAGAGTGACCTTTAAGTGGATGGAGAAAATTCACTGAGTGAGCAATTAGAGTAAAACTCACCATCAATGAAAAAGATGAAAAAAACTAGAATCAGAACAATGTTGTCAAAGGAAGAAGATTTCAGAACAAAGACAAGAACTTGAAATTGTAAAAGAAGATCAATAAGATTATTAATGAGGTAAAATTTAAAATTTTTTAATCTTAGAAAATGGAGTAAGATTGTTGTCGCGACCTAAAAATCACGACGGATATGGCGGTCCAAATAAAAACAAATAAAAAGAAAGAAATGGAGTCGCCACCATAATTTTTTATGAAAAAAACTATGGAAAAACTAAGAAAAGAATAAGGAATAAGTCTGCGAACTAGAAATGAGTTCGGGAATCGGTTACGCGTGGGAAAGGTATTAGCACCCCACAGCACCTGTCTTAAGACAGTACCTTTAATTAAATAATCAAAATCAAATGTGGTTTTTAGAATATTTATTTTTTCCAAAAATATAATATAAAAAAAACAATTTAAAAGACAAAATAATAATTTTTAAATTAAAGGACCCGACAAGGATTGACCCTGCTCCTACGTATCAACATCCTTAACGGGTGAAGAATCAGGGAATACGTAGTTCTACCTAATTTGAGTTATGTTAAGAAATTTGATATTTTTATTTATTTTTGATTATTATATATTTATTAGTTTAAAAGTTTAATTTCATTTCGGCATATCATAGACGCGTTCGGTCTTTTGATAATCCCAAACGAAAATTGAAACTCCTTAAACTAAATTCCCTATGACGCGTGTGGTCATTTAGAACTTAAATCACGAAT
>Ga0209489_110712_pt1 | contig 10061 bp, 15 predicted proteins | sample SiratrowhiteBW_FD_187527 | JGI IMG/M metagenome (GOLD analysis project Ga0209489, IMG submission 187527) | Root nodule microbial communities of legume samples collected from California, USA - Siratro white BW (SPAdes) (version 2) | ecosystem: Host-associated > Plants > Roots > Nodule | place...
GTTCTCACCCTTCGTGTTCTTGGGTGGCTTCTGGCTGGTGCTGTTCGGCATGCTGTTCTGGGGCGCCGGCTATGCGATTCAGGACACGCTGCTCAAGGCGATCGTTGCCGAGGTGCTTCCCGAAGGAAAGCGAAACTTCGCGTTCGGGCTGTACTATGCGGGCTACGGCGTTGGGTGGCTCCTCGGCAGTATCGCGACCGGCCTGCTGTACGAAAACTCGCGAGCCGGATTGATCACGTTCTCGATCGCGATGCAGCTCGCCTCTGTACCGGTGTTTATAGCGGCGGAACGGCAGTGGCGCCCAAGCTGATGCTTCTTCGAAAGGGCTCGTGCTCCGTTATCGGGGATGGTGTCTCCTAGGCGGTGCTGCTTCCGTAGACGATGTTCTTGATCGCATCCACGAGCGCCTTCGGTGCTTCGCGAGGGACGAAGTGACCGACACCAGGAAGCAAGTGCCGCTCCTGGTGCTGACCGCGACGTCCGAGATCGGACGAATTCACGGTTCGCAAAGCGTCGCCGATCGCTATCAGCAACACTATGGGCCGATCGGCAACTACGCACTCAATTCCTACGATGCGATGCGCATGCTGCTCTCCGCAATCGAGTGGAGCGCAGGGGAGGTGGCGGAGTTTCCTCGTTCAGGCTGCTGACGACCTTTGCGTCGGCCACAATGATCGGATCTCCTCGGGCAGCGAGTGTCGCACCTTCTCTATCTGATGGGGATCGACATGGTGACTTAGCACGCGGAACACTGCACGCGCCGCTTCGACGGTATCGACCGGTTTCACCGACTTCATCTGTGCCGATACGAGCGCAATAAATTCATCCACCGACCTCCAGGTCTGTGGCGTGTCGCTCGGACGCCATTGTTCGAAATAGCTGCCGCGCACCAAGAGCGGTAGTTGCGCCCCAAGGTGAACGGCGAGGTTGAGCGGAACGCGATCACGCACGGTCCGTAGTACCGCCCCCAAGGCGTGCCACGCCAATTGTCTGTCGCGCGGCAGTGTCGTCATGATCTCATCCAGCCAGACGTTCGTCAGGTGGATCGTTCTGTCGAATACATCGAGACCTGTGGCGCTCATGGGATCACTCCATCGCTGGTTTGCGAAGGCAATGGAGCGTCCGCGGATACGTTCCAAAAAGGCTCAGCCAGAGTCGAAGATGTGAAGCCTGCGGTTCTTCGCAACGTTCTGAGGGGCCATGCCAACCCGTCGTCAAGCTGCCCGTGGAGCAATGGACGATCATTGCGACCGGCTGTCCGTCAAGCCAATCTTGACACGTACCGCCTGATCTCGATCCTGCATTTCGGCCAGGTCGGTGGCTCCAAAATGGGTCAGCGAGTTCCTGAGGCGATGCACGACGCCAGAGTGTGTCCACGCGTCAAGCGCGTTTCTCTTCCTTCGGGAATGGTTCGAACGTTCGGCGGCCCAGAAATGTGTCCGGGATGGGTCGACGCAGCACCTCGGCGGCTTCCCTGGCCATTTCGTGCATGCGAGCGAGCTGTTCGGCATCCCCGCGCTTCGAACGGTCGAGGCGATAAATCCGTGTGGCATGCTTCATGATTTGGCTCCGCCTTTCGGGATCTTCTCCGCCAACACCACCACTCTAGGATGGTTCGCAAGGGAACAGACATTCAGCGATTCACATTTGGTTGTGTTGTGCCTCGAACGCATCTCGCGAGCTATCCTTCCGGCGTCGGGGCTAGATGGAGGCTGCAAGGAATATTTTCATGTGCGGACGCACCTGCTGAAGTGGCGTGCCGGACTCATCCGGTTCGGTCCAAAACTCGTCGAGTCATCGCTCGATCGTTCCGGTTCGCCGAATCTTCTTCTGAAGGAGCACGAGTCCGTAGAGCAGGGCTTCAGCCGTCGGAGGGCAGCCGGGCACATAGATGTCAACGGGCACGATACGGTCGCAGCCGCGCACGACCGAGTACGAATAGTGATAGTAGCCGCCCCCGTTGGCGCACGATCCCATCGAGATGACGTAGCGTGGCTCCGGCATCTGGTCATAGACTTTGCGCAGGGCTGGCGCCATTTTGTTGCAGAGCGTGCCCGAGACGATCATGACGTCAGACTGCCTTGGCGATGCGCGCGGAGCGGCACCAAATCGTTCAATGTCGTACCGCGGCATCGATACCTGCATCTGCTCGATCGCACAGCACGCAAGCCCAAATGTCATCCACATCAGAGAACCCGATCGCGCCCATGTGATGAGGTCGTCGAGCGGAGCCACGAAGTAGCCACGGTCACCGAGATGGTCCTGGACATTGTCGAAGGGAACGTTTTCGAGATAGTTCATGGCGATATCGCCTCGCAAGCCCTGCCCGATGCTGCAAGCGCTGCTCCGTCTCGGTGTTCCTAATTCTCCTCCGTCTTCGTCGACTTCAAGCTCAAATGTTTTTGGCAGCTCAGCCGGAGGAACAGTCTGGTGGATGCGCTTGCGAAGAGCGAAGTCAACTCCGACGCTCTTGCGGCCTGATCGGAACGTCGCTTTGGTCGCTGCATTTCGCCCGAGAGCCGCCGATCAAAAAAGACCCCGCCGGTTACCGAAGTAACCTGACGGGGCTTGTGAACGAATCTTTGGTTTGGCCTATCCGTAGCTTTCGCTCTGGCCTCGCCATTCCATCGATCGCTCACTAAATTATCAACCGATGACTTCCGTGGACGTTCCGGACGGCGGCTATTTTTAATGTTTCAGGTTCCTGCATTGGCGAGGCTCAGCGGCTGTAGGTGCCGACGAGCTCGGCCTGTCCGAGCAGGTGCGTCTGGGCCGCCTTCCAGATATCGCCGACCGCGAGCTTGGGTGCTTGCGAGAGCGCTTCAACGTCAAGCGCCGCAAGCTTGAAATGATAGTGATGCGTCCCATGACCTCTGGGCGGCGCAGGTCCTTGATAGTTTGGCTCGCCGAAATCGTTGACACCCTTGCCGATGTTTTTGCCGATGTCCTCCGTTTTCGCCCTACCGCCGCCAACACCTTCCGGCAGGACGGTACGCTCGCCCATGATGTTATAGAGCCCCCAATGGCGGAAAGTACCCGACGGTGCATCCGGATCTTCGACGACGAGTGCGAAGCTCTTGGTGCCCGGCGGTGGATCTGACCATTGCAGCGGCGGGGAGAAGTTCTCGCCATCCGCAGTATATCTGGCCGGTATGCGCTCGCCATCGCGGAACGCAGGGCTCGTCAAGCTGAATGCCATTGCGGCCTCCTGCTTTGCTAGTTGCTGTGCATCTGGCGACGTTCCTGGTCGGTCGCCTCCGAGATACCTTGCAGAGCATCCCGTGCGGCGCCAACTTCGCAGCGGCCGAGATCGGCAAGTGCGACCACTCCGACCAGCCGCTTGTCGCGATTGAGGACAAGAAGCCGCCTCACCTGGTGCTTTGCCATGATTTGCGCGGCAGCTTGGGCGTCATCATCTTCGAAGCAGTAGCTGATTCCCTCCGACATCACCTCGCGCACTGCGATGTTCCCGGGCGCACGATCGGTTGCGACGCCGCGCATGACAATGTCACGGTCCGTCACCATCCCGATCAGACGATCATGCTCGCCGACCGGCAATGAACCAATGTTGTCGGCGCGCATCCGGCGTGCGATGTCTCGAACCGTCATGTTGGGATCTGCAATTGCTACGTTTCGCTGCATGATCTGCTGGACTTGCATAGGCGTTCTCCTGAACAAGGGATTGCCGTCTTCTGCCCAACGACAGGTCAAGGCAAAGGTTTCTGCCGTTCCGGTAGACCGATCCGCGAAAACCCCGCACCGGCGTAGGTCTTTCCGCTCAGGTTCCGGCCCAGAAGGTGGCGTTGAAGAAATTCGACCTCGTCAGCGACCACCGCCTCGTGAGGCGGCCATCGTAAATATCGAAATGATCGATGCCCGGATAAATGCGGAGCTCACCTTTCGGAGCCCCGCGCGCCGCCTCGATTGCAGGCCCCGGCTTGGCAACCTGATCGTCTGCGGCGACGCAAACCAGCCAGGGGCAATGAAGCGAGGCGCTGTGTTGGATCGGCCTATATGGTGGACCCAGCAGCCACGCCGCCGGGACGCTGTTCCGCCATCGGGATTCGTCGCCGAACCGCAGCCGGTTCCTCGTTACATGATCAGCCAATGAGGTGAGTCTTTCACCTCCGAAGACACGATGTTGGACTACTTCGCCTTGCCCGACTGGGACTGCTGAGGCTCATGCGGGAGCTGATCCAGGGTCACGTTCAATGAGCTGTGGTTCCCGGCGCGAACCATCGCGAGCTGAATTGTAGAGCCGGGCGCCATCGCGTGAACTTTCTTCGTCAATTCAGTGGCGCTCTTGATCGACTCTCCGTCCACGGATGTAACGACGTCGCCGCTTCGCAAACCGGCCTCCGCCGCGGGACCATTCTGTTGAACGTTGGCGATGATCGCACCATGAGGGTTGTCGGCACCGAGACTATCGGCAATCTCGGGAGTCACTGATTGGACTTCGGCGCCCATCGACCCCCGCGTTACGGTGCCCTTTTCCCTCAATTGGGGGATCACTGATCGCACGGTGTCGGCAGGGATCGCGAAGGCAACCCCGGACCATCCACCGGACAGCGAAAAGATCATGCTGTTCACACCGATGACCTCGCCGTTGGTGTTAAGGCTTGGTCCGCCGGAATCTCCGCTGTTGATCGGTGCATCGATCTGAATGAAACCCTCGCTCGGACCATTTTCGATTTCGCGTTCTCGAGCCGAGACAATCCCCGCCGTGACCGTACCTCCAAGCCCGAATGGATTGCCAACGGTGAGTACCCAGTCGCCGACGCGTGGCGATTGTTCCGCCATTTTCACGTAGCCAAAGTCCGTTCGTCCGTCGACCTTGATCAAGGCAAGGTCGCTGAGCGAATCCCGTCCTACCACCTTTGCCGGGTAGGTCTTCTTGTCGCTCGTGAGGATTGCAGCAGTGTCGTTGTCTCTCACGACGTGGCTGTTGGTCACGGCGTAACCGTCCGGTGAGATGAAAAATCCTGATCCCATCGCGATCGATTGCCGCGCATTCGAGTCATTTCTCGGGTCCAGGCCATTCGGTCCAGGAGATCCCTTGCCGGGTTGGTCTTCGGGAGCGTCCTCGTCGGGTACATCGTCGAACGGCAGGCCTGGCGTCAGTTGCTTGGATCCGGCAGATCGAGAGATGACGCCGATAACAGCGGGTTGAACTCTCTCAGCGACGTCGGCAAGGCTATTTGGCCCATTGGGCGATGCGACATCTCGAATTAAGTGAATCGCGCCCTCAGGGCTGACTGCGGGATTGGAGTCGTGGTGCGTGGAGATCGGGTGGGCAACGGCCGCGCTGATTGTCGCTAGTGCTGCCACGGCCGCGCCGCAATTGGCCGATGCTCGATGGTAACGCAAGTTCAGTGCTCGAAACGCTATTTCGATTTTCATTCGTGTTCCCATTGTGTGTTGCACCTGTCTCGCCGGCCGCGCTTCGAACCTTGCCGCCAGGATGCTGGCGTGGGCGAACGTCCAAATGTTGAGGGCCACGGCCCTGCCAGCGGCTTGTCGCGATCGAGGGCGGCAGAACATCGCAAGAGGTGGCTTCAAGCAAAAGCCAGCGACGTGACCACGCGGACCGTCGTATTCCCAACAAAAGGTCGGCGCAAAGGTTTCCATGGACCGTTGGGAACAGTCCATCGCGGCCCGAGTTTCCGCTGGACCGAGTGGCTCGCCGTCGTCTTCGCCTGCGGTAGGCATCCACATCGACGAGGTGACCAGCCACCCAATGGAGGGAATTCCCATGGCCCTCTCACGCGAAGCCGAGCGAGTTCGCCATGAGTTCAATCGCGAACTCATCTCCCGGCTGCGCGATGCCGGCGAGCACTTGCCCCCGCCGGAGCGAGATGAATTCGGCGCCTTCTTCGCGCGCTTCGCCGACTCCAAGATCGTGTTGCTAGGCGAATCCACCCACGGCACGTCGGAATTTTATCAAGCGCGCGCGACCATCACGCGGCACTTGATCGAGCGGCACGGCTTCAACGTCGTGGCGGTCGAGGCCGACTGGCCCGACGCAGCCGCGATCGACCGTCACGTCCGTCAGTTACCCGCCGCGCCCGATGCCGAGCTCCCATTCCAGCGCTTTCCGACCTGGATGTGGCGCAATGTCGAGGTGCGCGAATTCGCCAATTATCTGCATGTGCATAATCAAGCGAGTGCACCGGACAAGCGGGTCGAGTTCCGCGGGCTTGACGTTTACAGTCTCGATCGGTCCATCGCCGCTGTGATCGATTATCTTGAGAAGGTCAATCCTGAACGCGCCCGCGCGGCGCGGCAACGCTACGGCTGTCTCACTCCCTGGCAGTCCGACCCGGCCGCCTACGGGGCCGCCGTTCTCGCCGGTCGCGACGATTGCGAGAATGCCGTTGCCGAGCAGTTGCGCGAGCTCCTGGAGAAGCGGCTTGCCGATGGTGCAGGGGAAGGGGAGGCATTCTTCAATGCGACGCAGAATGCGCGCATCGTACGCGCGGCGGAACGTTATTATCGCATCATGTACCGTGGCTCGACGGAGTCGTGGAATTTGCGTGATCGGCACATGTTCGACACGCTGCAATATGTGATGCAGCGGCGTGGGTGCGGCGCCAAGGCGGTGGTGTGGGCGCACAACTCCCATGTCGGTAATGCTTCGGCCACCGCCATGGGCTGGGCGGGCGAGTTCAACATTGGAGAGCTCGTGCGCAACGCTCATGGCGAAGACGCGGCCCTGATCGGTTTCGGAACCGATCGCGGGACCGTTGCCGCTGCCAGCGACTGGGGCGGGGCGATGGAGATCAAATCAGTGCGGCCGGCGCGTGAGGATTCCTACGAGTATCTGTTTCGGCACACCGGCGTTGCGCGCTCCCTGACTGACCTCCGACCGGGCACCCGACGCGGCCTGCGGGAAGCACTGACCGGACCGCGCCTGGAACGAGCCATCGGCGTGGTCTACCGGCCGGAGACCGAGCTGTTCAGTCACTATTTTGAGGCAGCACTGCCGGACCAGTTCGATGCCATGGTCTGGTTCGAAGAGACGCACGCTGTGACGCCGCTAGAGGCCCCGGTATCGGGAGCCGCCGCGGATACTTATCCCTTCGGTCTGTGAGCGGATATCTCCATCGTGTCAATTGGGCGAAGCTGCCGGACGGCCGGCAGCTCACCGACGTCGCCTCCGTCGCGGCCGACAGCAAGGACCAGATCTACGCCTTCGCGGCGCCCATCCGATGGTGGTGGTCCAGCGTGAACAACTCCGACTCGGCGTCGACTTTCTGGCGCATCTGCCGCGCGACTTTTCCATGTCAGCCGTCGTCATTCCCCTCCCAGCAGCGAAAGCCTGAGTTGGCACCGTAAGAGGCGGAATTCACAGATATTCACGCCGCGCCAACTCGCGGTTAGTTGCCACCTCGCACGGCGTAGGCCCAGCTTATGTGGAACATGATTCGGGAAAATGATGAATCTGGAGCAGTTCAAGGACATGTCCATTGATGAACTGTGGGACCTCCACAGCGTCGTCGAAGCTATTCTTGCGGCGAGGCTCATTGCCAAGAAGGACGAACTTGAAAAGCGTTTGGGACTGCTCCACACGAAATCCCCGATCGGCCGTCAGTCAGAGCATTGATCTGCCGAAGGCTGCAAGATCGGCTTAGATCGGCGTGGACAACGGCGCCGCGCTCGTCGGAAGTTTTGCACCGTAGCATGGTCGACATGAAAATCGCCGAATCCGAACGAAGACGGCAAATATTAAACAATTAAATGTGCAATAAAGCCAAAATTAATATAGAATAAGCATTTAATTTTGGTTATCATAAGCCAATTGTGCCGGACGGACGCACAAGGACCTCGGAAGAGACGACTCCAGCATCCCGCTTAAGCCCCAGGATGCAGGAGCCGTTTCTCCGAGTACTCGCCTGAGAAGTATTGGATTGAGCGTGCCCCAGGCGCTGGACAAGTTGCGAAGACAAGATTCTTTAGAAGCTGGTGAACACTGAGCGTCACCGGGCTTTATCGCGCAGACTTTGAACCTAACTGGAAAAGAGGCGAGGCTATCTCCTCGATTGCCGCTGGCCATGCAGAAGCAGATCGCAATTGCCCTTTGGTCGTTGGCCGCCGCATGCGTGCTGGCTTTCATATTTGCGGCGATCGTCTCAGGCCGGGAATTCCGTAGTGCCCATAAACGTGCGAGCACAGAAACAATCCAAGTTTCTAGTTCGCTCAGCGGTGGCCTACTAAGGGCGAACGCAACGACCTTCAGTTGTCTGGCCTAGTTCTCCAGCCGTACTCCTGATGCCGGATCGTTGTGGCGATATCGGCGTCTTTGCCGGCCGACAGGCGCCAGGCTGCCACCCCGAAGCACAAGGTCAGGGTCAGTGCGAGGGCAAGCAGAAGCATGGAGAGGAAATGGCTCACGCGTGTGTACTCGCAAGATCTGAAACTAACGGCGAGAACGAGCACAGAGGCGCGATTCGGAAAATACAGACGATCTGACCCATCGGCCGTTTTCCCCATCCGGACACTGGCCAAAGGCGCTCACGATCGCGATCGTGATTGAGAGCCTCGCTTTATAGAAGACAAGCGACGATCGCGAGAACTACATCGGCGCCGAGGTCACCCGAATACATCGACACGAGCAACTCGGCGCCAAGAACAACTGCAATTGCTTTGAGCATGATCATTTTGAAACTCCCTCGGCAGCAGAGAGGAAGCTAGACCCGTACGGTTTCCGGACTGCTTTGAGGGAGGCGGTAAATGATTTCGTTCACCAACCCGTTATCTGCGAAGGTGTCGCGAGGCTGGCGATGGGAGCACCCGCGAGCCTTCAATCCAAAACCATCTGTTCCGCGGCCGTCCCAGGGGCACGTTCAGGGACATTTTTGACAAAGATCTGCTGTCCGCGCAGTGTGAAATAGGTTATTTCCACAACCACAAAATGAGGCTAATATGGCGGTATTAATTGGTAAGGTCATGTTGTTATTATATATTGTGAGGGGCCAATGGATGTTTATAGCGCGCGTCTCCAGCGTGTTTCTTCGGAAGGCCAAAAGCTGAAAGATATAATGCTGGAGATCCAGCGGCTACGCAGGCTTATCAACCTGGCAGAGGCCGAAGTGAGAAGCAGGCAGCAGAACAGCCGGCCCACAAGAAGGAACTACCTCAGGCTCGTTCTGGATACGAGCGTCGCAACGAGCGTCAATTCTCACTGACCTCTTTTCGAGGAGGATTCCGATGAGGCTAGCTCTGCCTTATACCGGCCTTGCAGTTTGTCTCGCAGTCGTGGCCTGGCTTACCTTCGTTCACATTTTATAGGACGATCAAAGGCAGGTGCTCCGCCAAAAGCCTCGACGGCGACCAGCCAACAGGCTTGGCTCGCTGCCGCCGCGCACAATTGCGCCGCTAGCCTAGCAGATAACACGGCAACTGCGGCTCGTCGGGCCAGGGCTTTCTCATGCTCAAGCGACTCTTTGAGCATTTGCAGCGCTCAAGAACCGGCGGAGCCGGGTGTCGAAAGTAGCAAAGCGGGAAGAGGCCGGCAACGTAGAGATCAGCGGAGCGCTACGCAGAGATGGGCGCGCTCGATACTGCGGTATTCGAATTATCTCCGATTGGCGGGAGCGAGGAGCCGGCCGTGCATTGTTCGACATGCCGACGAAGGGTGTCATTAGCCAAGTGCTCCCAGAACTCAGCCTCGGCGAGAAGCTTCCAGCTTCGATCAGGATAATGCGCAGAAGTCTGTCGGCACAGCAACGCCATCGCGCGCAAGCGGCGTACGGTCTCCATCCACTCCTCCCATTAGTTTTCCCCACCTTATTTTCCGTTTTGCGTAGGAGCAATTATTATTATGTCGAATAATCAATTTTAACTTTCAAGGCGATACGATTCGGAAGCAACTTACGCTTTGCTTTCGAATCGCCTCTCGAGTGCGCAACTGCCGGGCTCAGTTGAAGCGACGCCTTAATAGAACGAGCTAGGCAGACATCAGAGAGGATAAGTCCAACTCAGGTGGAGCACATGATCAGTGGCGGTGCGTCGCCGGCGCTCGCGTGGCTCGGTCGAGCAAAGCCACTTGGAAGCCCTCGCTA
>Ga0209489_110713_pt1 | contig 10059 bp, 4 predicted proteins | sample SiratrowhiteBW_FD_187527 | JGI IMG/M metagenome (GOLD analysis project Ga0209489, IMG submission 187527) | Root nodule microbial communities of legume samples collected from California, USA - Siratro white BW (SPAdes) (version 2) | ecosystem: Host-associated > Plants > Roots > Nodule | place: USA...
TTATTATTATTATCATTTTTAAAATTATTATTATTATTATTATAATTATTAATATAATAAAATTAGTAATATAATTGATATAATTATATTATTATTATTGTTAATATTATTAATGATATTATTACTATTATTAATATTGTTAATGTTATTATTGTTATGAATATTAAAAATAATACTATGACTAGATATTCTTAATATTTTTAATAAAATTGTTATTATTATTCATTATATTATTAATAGAATATTATTATTAATATTAATATTACAAATATTATTAATAATATTAATATTGATACTATTATTAATTATAAGCACAATAATAATAATAATTACAATAGTCATAATAAGAATGATAATAGTCATATTGTGACAACAAACTTAACTTGGTTTAGTGGAAGCTGAGTTTCATTGATGCATGTGGGACTAAGATAATACTCTCACCTCATGCACATTGTCCATAATATTGATAATATAAATAAAATTAACTAAGAGAATAGTAGAAATAATTTTAAAAAATAGATATAATAATAATAATAATAAAAATATGATATAAAAGTAGTAATAAATTAAAAAGAAAAACTGTAATTAATATTTTTAAAAAAGAATATTTGTTACATACGGAATAAATCTGTATGTAAATTACATACGAATTTTTCCATATGTAAAATTCTATAAGTAAATTACATATGTAATAAATTCGTACAGAAATTACTTACGAGCTTATTAATTACGGATTTTCAATCGTATGTAAATCTATATATAAAATGATTATATACAAATTTTTGGTCATTATATACGGATTTTACCTGTATATAGTTTTAATGTTTTTTCTAGTGTCAATCTCCAACAGGGAGGACTATTTCCTTCAGCAATCTAAGCGCCTTTAAATATGAGGTGCTTAAAAACTACAAATGTAAATGTAAATAGATAAAATAAAATAAGAATATGTAAAAGAAATCATAAAATTTTGAGATCAAGAATACATTTGAAAACCCATGACGATGTTAAGTTACTAAACGTTCCAAAACTAATTAGATGATATAATAACCACTAGACAATTTCTTGAAATAAAAGATTATGAGTTTTCATGATAACAAATATAACAAGACTAGTTAAGGGATATAACAAAGCTTAATTATGTAGTAATCAAAGGTGAAATGATAAATATCAAGAACCACAATATACCGAAAAAACATGTAACGTACTACACAATCCCTTATTAATCAAGGTACTAGACGATACCATTAGTATATGTCTGACAAACAATCTAATAGTGCATATCACACCGAATGATATCATCAGGTGATTATAAAGCACATAGATGCTGAACAATCATAAAAGATTACACGATACAAAGGCAATGATCAGCCATAATGTAGCAAAAGAGAAAAACTTCGTGAGCACACTAGACAAACATTTTATCTTCCGCATGTTAGATGATCAAACATATTAGGGTCTGTCTAAACTCAATCTAAATGCTTTCTGATGTTGCTTAAATATTTTCAAACCTCATATAATTATATTAAATAGAGTTTTTTTATATTGAATTAGTTAATGTGTTCTCAGAAGTTTTCAAGACAAAGCATGTTTTGATTCTCATATTTAATGCATTTAAAAAATGTACTTTGGATCTTATTTATATGATTTGCTTGAAATGAAATAAATCCTTGATCAAAGTATGATCACTTTACACAGTTAAAATTATACAGAGCTAGAAAGTTTTTGAAAAATACATTAACAGTGGAATGTGTAGATTAGAAACTGAGAGATATTATAGCAGTTGGATAGGGCAACCACTTTAATATCTAGATATCACAACATTTGGGTCAGCAACTGTTGTAGTATCTCCCCTCTCATTTAAACCACAACAACATATACCACAACGGTTTTGACCTTAACCGCTGCAGTATTTTATATATTACCACGGTTATGGTCAAAACTGTTGTAATATGTGTTTTTTATTTAAAAAAAAATGCAGCAGCAATTCATTGTCGCCGTAACCTTGAAATACAAATTTTCTAGCATAACAAATTTCCCAACCAGAAATTCAAGATACAATATTTACAAAAAATAATTTAAATCTATACATTATAGAAATCTATACATAAATATAACTCAAATCAATATAATACATTATAAATGTTACACTACACACTATAAGTATTTACTTCTCATTGAAATGAAGTATTTTGCCCATTCTCTTCAAATTTCTTCTATAGAGTTAAAGTCTAATGGCTTTGGATCTGAAAAAAAACTTGAAATAGGAAAATAGTGTTATTAGTCATCATCATATGAAACTTGGAAATAATTTTATGTAATTTGAACACTTTCATACTTGGAACAACATTGTCTGGCACGAGATATTGTCAATATTATTACTTGCGATGGGAAGAAAAGGGTAGATAGACATGAATTGTTAGGCAAGTGGAAGTCTAGGTTGACAATGGCTAGCTTTTCTCAATATCCTTTAAGTTCATACGTGAATTATGTCATAAAGAGTTTGCTTAGGTGTTATTCAGAACATTATAATCTTGTGAAGAAGGATGAGGCAATGTTGTTGGGATGGAAGGACAAAAATTTGATTTCAGCTTCATCATGGCATTGATTACACGCAGAAAGGAAATATTGTAGTTTGGGTAGAAATATGTTGCTGACAGAGGTTTATGTTGATTTCCAAGGCCATTTATCCCTTATCATTATTTAAACGTCATTGTTCTATAAATTATAATATGGAGTTTCATATCATAGTGATGCAGACTACTATTTAACAATTCTTTTATAAAATGTTTATAATGTACAGTGTTTTGGTTTACAAATATTGTACTTGTTCCTGAAACTTATCCTATGTCTCTATTAGCACCAGTGTGTTGCTATGATGATTTGATGAAGCCAACCAAGTGAAGAAGTTCAGGACCCTAAGAGCATACGTGGAATGCATAAAGACTTTATGAAGATTGAAGACTTGGTCTAGAACTTACGAGTGTGTGTTGTGGGGTAAGGTTGAGGTCTAATTAGTGAAGCATGCAATCTTAATCAATTATAAGCTCCAAATATATTTTCTGAATTAACAAAAGTTTTGAAAAATCATTAAAATCAAAACTTGCGTTTTAAATAACTGTTTTAACTAACTGGAGAAAAATAGTCGAATATTTGAAGATTCAATCGACTGAATTTTTAAATGACAGTTATGTTTAAATAGCTGGCGCGAAATTTTGCAAGTTAACAAAAATCATTTTACACATTTTCTGAGCACGAAAATTTGAGATTCCAAAGAGAGAAAAGAGAGCAAATGCGCCGGTGAGTCTTGTGATCAAAGATCAATCAAAGTTTTCATCAAGAACGGTTTTCTTGAACTGCTGTTGGAGCTATCATCTGACTGAGACTGTTCTTCGCTGATTTGATCATCAAGACTAAGCCTTCTATACCTTTACCTGTTTTTTTTTGTATTTGTTTGTATAGAAGTGCTTATATTACAGTAACCTTGTTCGTACATCATCTGTTTTGACATTTATTCTGAGTTCTTGAATTGCCTGGGTTGGTAATTTTGTTCTGTACAGTGGGCTCTGTACAGGGTGCGACTTGCTATGGGTTTCAGCAAGGGTCTTCGTGAAACACACAGTGGGTTTCTGTATGGTTTCTTGTTCTGCTGTGGAATCAGCAGTGGTCTACTGCGGGTTGCAGTGAGAAGTTTCTGTGTTATACAGTGGGCTCTGTATAACGTTACTTGTGGTGGGTTTCAGCAAGGGAGTTCTTGAAGCACACAGTGGGTTCTGTGGTGTTTCTTGGTCTGTTGTAGGGTCAGCAGGGGTTGGCTGCAGAGTGCAGTGTTGTCTTGCTGTAGGCAAGCGTTGTAAACTAGATCAGGTTGATCAGTTTAGTGAAATCCTTACTATGTGTAAGGGACTAGATGTAGCCCTGCTGTTGGGTGAACTAGTATAAAAATCTGTTGTGTCCATATTTTCTCTTGCTCTCTCTCTTTATTGTTCTTGCTGAATTTCTTGAATTTTTCAGAATTAAGTGAATCTTTCTAATTGAATAACTTCATCATTTTCTGAAAGCATTTTCAAAAACAACCTAAAATCAGTTATTCCATTTTTAACACACTCTAATCCAAACTGCTCTGAATCTGCTAACAACCAGTATATCAGTTTCCTGCAAATCAGCAATTTCACAATTTGCTGGGTTAACTGTTTAGCAGTTTATTTTACCAGAAAACCAAGTCTCTCATTGTTGTTGATCAAAGACTGTTTTCACACATTTAACAAAGTTTATATTGTTTAATAAAAAGTTTTTTTTAAACCTGTCAAGGTTGATAAACTTGAAGTTGATCAGTTCTTTCTGTGTGGTTACGTTCTATTCTGCTTCTGTGCAATAAACTAAATCGCTTCCGTACTTACATTTAAATTTAAAAAAAATTGTTTGATCTGTTGCATTGTACTGTGACTGGATTAGATTCTGTCTACTGATTCATTCTACTGTCTTGCTTGGTAAAGACAATAAAGATCCAGTTTGTTAAACGAATTTGAATTTCTTAAAAGGTCAACTAGTTTTTTGAAAAGGATTTTGAAATCCAATTCACCCCCCCTTGTATTTCAGCCAAAACAGTTTCTTTCAGTCTCCAATACAAAATTAAATAATTTCACGATAAGATTATTGACAGCTTGCTACATTCTTATGTGACAAAATTTGTTAATTACCATTTTTGTCTCGGTAAGATTGTTTGCATAAGCTGATAAATGGTGCCTGGGTCTGTATATATGTATTTGAAATGGATGGTAATTTTTTTTTGCTGTGGCATGGTGGATTTTCCATGTTTTTGACTATGTACCATGATTGTTGCAAATACTTCTCATGCTTTTGAGATATCTATTTCAAACAATACAAGTAGTCATACATATCAACTGTTACACACTCATCATTTTCTAAATTTACATTCAGAAACATAAATAGTAAATGTATAAGAAGGAACTTCATTCCATGTTATCTTGAAACTTTTGAATGTAAAAGTAACTTAGTCTCTTTAACATGTAATATTATTTTCCTCATTATCTGAATAAGCACTTACAATATGTTTGGATGTAATGATATTTATAATATAAATAATTTTTGACAATGAAAAAATGACAATTTATGAAAGACTCAATCCTCCAAAACCATTTACAACATGTCACATCACATTACCAAAAATTACATGATCGTCTTTACAATTATATATATATATATATATATATATATATATATATATATATATATTATATTATATGTTAAATATCTATAATATATAGAGTAATATTATTTTGACACCAATACATGGCGTTACCTTCATTTGACACTACTGATGTGGCAAAAATATAGTATTTTAATTCAATGTGTAAAGTGAGAGTGATTTAAAGGTTGCCTAAGGTTTGAAGAAGAAAAACCCAAAACATTGGTATGCTCACTTTATCTCTGCCCTCCTTTCGTCTCCCTCCAAACGCAAAGTCTCTTTGTATCCTCTCGTCTCCCTGCCCTCGTCTCCCTCCTCTCGTGTTTTCCTCAACCTTTTGGATTCATCGTCGTTGGCGCAGTGGTTTAAGGGTTCTAGTTTACTGTCAAGGTGTGGTCTTTTATGTGATTTTTGTTGGAAAAGGAAGTTTTATTGCTCGTTTTACAATTTTGTTGTTGGTTCTTGATGGAAAATAAAAGGTTATTTTTTGATGTTTGATTTCTGTTTGGGGTTTGTGGTGGTTGAAGTAAAGGTTGGTCTTTTATGTGATTTTTGATGGAAAAGGAAGTTTTATTGCTCCTTTTACAATTTTTTATAAAAGGAAAGGTTATTTTTTCGATGATTTTCGTTTGGGTTTTATGGTAGTTGAAGTAAAGGTTGGTCTTTTATGTGATTTTTGATGGAAAAGGAAGGTTGGTTTGCTGCCTTCATCGTCATTCTGGTGGTGGTTTGACGATTCCACTTTAGTCGCGTTGTTACTGTGAAGGTGTGGTGGTTGGAGTAAAGGTTCGTCTTTTATGTGGTTTTTGATGGAAAATGATGTTTTTTTGGTCGTTTAAAGGTTGTATTTTTGGTTTACATATGATTTTCATCTGGGGTTTATGGTTGTGGAGTAAAGGTCTATTTTTTATGGGATTTTTGATGAAAAGAGAAGACTTTTATTTGGTTTCACAATTTAATTTTTTGTTGCGGTATGATTTTTGTTACTTCAGTATATGGTACTGATAAGGATAGATTGTGTGATCATTTTGAAAGTCTTTTCCATTTGAAAGAGTGTGGGTGGGTGGGTTGCTTGGTTTTTCGTGGATTGTTTGCTGACATGAATTGGTTGTTTTATTAAAGTGTTTGAAAGTTACAACATTCATGGCTGGAAAAGGAGTTATTGTGCGTGGTGGACAATCTAATGAACGCATGAACACATCTTGTAGAAAATAGGTTTAGGCTAAGTTCAAGAGGGCGGTGAATTAAAATATTAAAAACTTTCAAAAACTTTTTCGCAAAATTCTTTATCAATTTACTGATCAATGAATTTTAGAATTACCCAACAAAGATTAATATGTTTCAGAACTGATTCAAATATCCAGTTGATCAAAATAATATCAGAAACGGAAGCGGAAGCAATCAGTTGTTAAGAAAAATGTTTTTAAAGAAAAATTCAATCCAATAGTTAAACAGTAATCATAGTAAACCGCAAATCAACCACTCAGTACAACATTTTAGATAAAATACTAAGATCAAAAAGCAACAATTTGAATCAAGAAAATATGCTTTTAGAAATTTTATCAATCAAACAGTGGTATCATAAAACTATCAATACATCAATACAATCTAAACTTAGTTCTAGTCAATTGTATGAAAGATATAATAGTTTCAGAAAGACACAATAATAACAACAGAAAGAACAATCAGTAAAGCGCGAAGAACAATTGATTGAGTGTGCGATAACAGAAAATATAAGTATTCAAGAAGAGAGAAAGAAAGATCAAGAACACAAAGATTTATACTGGTTCACCCTTCCTCAAGGGCTACGTCCAGTCCTCTGCCAACTAGCAAAGAGTTCTATTAATCAAATCACTAAGATCAGTTCACACAATACAAAACACTTGCACCAGCAAGCAATCACTGCTCCTCGCAGTACACACTGCTCCTCGCAGCAAACACATTGATCCTCGCAGCAAATACACACTACTGAACCTTATAGTAGGTACCTCACTAATGCAAAACCCTCCACACTAAACTTGTTACAATTACAATCACCCTGCAATACGTAACCCAACACTCACAGTGCAAAGAAATGATAAAAAATACAATGAATACCACAGTGATTCTACTCAACAGATTACAAAATGTATTAAGATCAGAGAAGAACACTTAGCTCTGGATCAAGATCACTGTTACACAAGATCAATTCAACAGTAAAGGTTCAAGATCAGTTTTCTTGATGAAAATCGATTGTCAAATGATCACATGGTATAAGCACACTTTCTCTCTCAAAAATTTCACTAGTATATCTCAGAATGATTTCTATGTGTCTTGTTATGTGAAAAACACGTGCATGGTCAATATATAAGAAAACTGATTAGCTGACCGTTAAAACTTTAGTCAATTGAGTCAATCATCCATTCAATTGAATTTTTCTTTGTTTTAATAGAAAATTCATTAGGTTCAGATTCTAAAAAATATTTGACTGATTCCCTTTCTGAAATAGATTATCAAAATCTGATTTATTCTTATTAAATCATTTGAAAATATGATTAAGCAAATTGATTTAGGAACTTACTTTGAATTATAAATCATGTAACATGATTTTGAACTAGAGGCACTACTCACAAACACACACAGCCTAAGTTTAGGACCAGGCCTCCATCAAGCTCTATGAGTCTTCATGCACTTCATGTTGCAAGCTAGGATCCATTAAAGACTTCATTCTTATGTTGATTTCATCAAATTATATTCAGCAACTCTTAGTGCTAATACATCTGACTTAGTCGCTAAAACTTCAACTATAGTGTCGCGTGATTAAAGAAGGGGTAACCACAGGTGTTTTGTAAAATAATAATACTGGTTCTGACCTTCCAAAACATCAGAGGTTACCCAAGCTTTAACCAGGGGACACCTCAGTTGAACTTTTGGCGACTGAACTCAAACGTGTTCATGAGGACATTTTTCGCAAATTAAGTTATTAACTTCTTCAATTACACCCATAATAAGGATTAATCACACTTTGATGTACCAAAATATCTTCATTTTATACACCCCTATGAATTAATGCTGATTTTGACCTTATAAAACATCAGAGGTTACCCATGCTTTAACAAGGGCGCACCTCAGTTAAACTTTTTACGACTGAACTCAGACATGTTCATGAGGATCATTTTTGCAAATAACGTTCTTAACTTCTTCAATTACATCCATAATAAGGATTAATCATACTTTCATTGACTAAAATATGTTCATTTGATACACCTCTGTTCATTAATACTGATTTTGAGCTTATAAAATATCAGAGGTTACCCAAGCTTTAACGAGGGGACACCTCGGTTGAACTTTTGGCGATTGTATTCATATGTGTTCACAAAGACCATTTTGCAAATTAAGTTCTTAACTTCTTAACTTACTATTTACTTTTATATTATAATTGAAATTAAAAAGTAAATCAGTTTTAATAAAAGGACATATATAATTTCATTAAATGACATATTTGAATTCGAATTGTTAAGCACATTATAAATTGATATCATTAATTCTACATATTTCTTATTATTTTTAAAGTCTTAAATATTCTAAATCAAATTCAAATTAGTTTTAATTTTCGTGCACTGCATTGATGTGTATTTAATAACATTGAATGTTGCAGATTTCAAATTGAATGCATATAAAGTGCTTAAAGATTATTCACTCACAGTAGATGATACAATTATTTGAAATTAAGACGTAATTGATTGATTAATTATAATAATTATTATCTTGTTAACGGTACAAAATAATTCTGTAGAGAACTGTTTTAAATTATCGAGAATTGAAATATGCTATTTAAAAATTGAATGTAGCATTCAACGATTAATGTGTTATTAAATGGTAAGTTTTCAAAATTTGGTGAGATGCATGGATTTCTTTGAAAAGGATATATATGATTATATATAATGCAAATAACAATTAGATGATAATTAAAAGTTTAAACTTCTCACATTACATCATTGAATTAATCAGTTATCTTACTGTAAAATAAGGTTTAGACCGAGTTCAAGAGGGGATGTGAATTGAACTTTGAAAACTTTTCGCAAATCTGATTTATTCTTGAAGTAGAGAATGAAAATTCTTTATTCAATCGATTGACTATGTAATTCTGAACTGTCAGGTAAACAATCGATTGTGCACAGCGGAATATATCAGAGTTAAACCCAAAAATCAGTTAAGCCCAGAAATCAATTAAACCCAGAAATCAGTTTACAGTGTAAGATTGTGCTAACCCAGATTTAATATGTTTTAAACATAATCCAATATATTACACACAATCCAGAATCACAGTTGATTATGTAAACAGATGTTCAGAGTATGATTAACAGTATGAACTGATTTTACTCCAGTTAATTTTAAAGATGGCAGCAGTGAATAAAAGCAATCTAGAAGAGTGGGTAGAAGAGCAAGAACACAGAATTTTTATACTGGTTCACCCTTCCTCAAGAGCTACGTCCAGTCCGTTGCAAACTAGCAAAGATTTCCACTAAAACAGATCACAAGATCAGTTTACAACCCTTACTCCTAGCAAGTTACAAACTACCCCCAACAGTAAACCCAAACCTCACTGAACCCCTCAGCTTGTGTGTAACCAGTGCAGAAACCCACTGCTCCACAACACTTGCAATCCGTAAGTAACATTGCTCCCAGCAGCACTAACCCTCTACTGAACCCTTCAGCAGATGCGAGACCAGTGCAGAACCCACTACACCAACTCAATTACAAACCCAGTAATTGAAAACAACAAACAGATTGCAAATCAACAGGATCAGAGAAGATAACAGAATGCTTCTACACAAAACAGATTACACAGAATGAAGATCAGGTGTAGAAGA
>Ga0209489_110714_pt1 | contig 10058 bp, 6 predicted proteins | sample SiratrowhiteBW_FD_187527 | JGI IMG/M metagenome (GOLD analysis project Ga0209489, IMG submission 187527) | Root nodule microbial communities of legume samples collected from California, USA - Siratro white BW (SPAdes) (version 2) | ecosystem: Host-associated > Plants > Roots > Nodule | place: USA...
TTTTTATTTATATATATATATATATATATATATATATATATATTTCATTTTATTTCCTTCTTTCATCCACCTGTGTATTGCAAGTAATTCCCTCCATATATTATGAGATTTTTTTTTTTATTTTGATAAATGTAAGAATGAAATAAATAAAAAAAGTAATCATAGTATTCAATTTTCATTAGAATTGAAATATAAAGTCATGATACTGACCATGCAAAATTTTAATATGATTTCTCCTAAATGAACAATTGAGAATACATTTCAAAAAGTAATATGTTTATTCAATTTAAAGAGAACAGTTATTTTAATTGATTAAAATTTAAAAAGTACTTGTATCTTATTTAAAAAAAAGTACTTTGAGTATACTTTTTTCTCAACAAAAAATTAATAATAAGATGTATGTATGCTAAATTGAGGGAAAACTAATAAAGACATAATTTTACCTGCACCTCTTACATATGTTTGATTCTTTACTAAAAATCAAGTTTAATATCTTTTTCCTTATCTTTTTTCTATCTCTCTTAAACTAAACACTTAGAATTATGATTTTATTTTCTCTCGACCTTTCTACTTTTATCTGTTCTTAAAATAATTGAATTTAATAAAATAAAAACCAACAAGTGAATTAGATTTTTTATCTAAATTATATTAGATTGCAGTCTCATAGAATACAAAAATTTATGCTCAATTTAGTGAACCTTAATGGGTTCAAATTTATTCAATTCTGGTCCAACCAATAAAAATTGAAAATAAAAAATGATAATGTGACAACTCTTCTTTAATTCCAGAATTAATTTTCAAACTCAATAAAATTCCAAAGATGCTCTAAAAATAATAATAAAATTAGCTTAAAAAATCTGAATTAAATAAAATTACTAATATATGGTAAATGAGGCTCAAACAGTGAAATTGAGAAAATAACAGGCAATTAAGCACATATCACTAATCAAAATAGGTACAAAGACAAGTAAATAAGAGAAAAATAATGACTCAATCAATGACATTACTTATAATGAAGCATTTAGGTTTTTCTAAAGTTAGGCCTATTGGAAATGGGCACAAAGTCCTAATGTAGGATCCAGCATGCATATGCAGAGTGGGTGTAAGGTGTGTAAAAACACTAAGACGGCTTCTTTATGCACCTCTATGATCTCATCCTATACCTTCATAAAAAATTTTAAATAACATTAGTGTCCTTTTTTTAAAAAAATAAAAAAATAGGTATGAGAATTTTTAAAATAAAATAAAACACAATGTTATTGTACATTTTCGATTGATGTATACCAGATTAGCTTTATTCCGGTATATAAAATGCATACCAGATTTGAAAGGAGTGGGGTTCAATTCGGTATACATTTTGTAAAATAATTCTATTCATGTGATTCCATACTTCCAAAATAATTCACATCCCTTTTCAAGCCAAATTTTGTTTTATGCTTAATTCCAAGATACAAAATTGATGAAAATATTTCATCGATCAATTATGATGAACAAAGATTAATCTCACCTACCTATCACATTTATTCAAGATTTTTAGTTATATTACAACTAAATATTCGTTAAACTGCAGTCTTCACTTCTTCCTTACATAACTCACAATATATTTCCTAGCACAATTCCTCTTTTGATCAAGTTTTTCTTAGTTGACAATTTTCCCAAAAGTATCCTCAATCTAACCAACCAAGGTAGATGACTCCACTATGGTGAAAATAATCATGAGATAGACCAAGAAAACTATCCATGACGTTACCAAAGCTTATATTAGAAATCTCTTCATTCACTTATGTCAAAAAGAGTACATAAGTACATATTTATAATGGTAGGGGAGGAAAAAGTTTTTCTAATTTTTTCATGTGAGACTTTTAAGGCATCCATCAAATTTGTAGTACAACAATTGACTAAAAATCCAATTCACTTTTCTATCTCAGAAACATTCTTATTGTTCTCTTTAACCTTAAATCGAGCCTTGGATACTCACTTGAGAACCAACATTTATATATCAGGGTTAGCCAATGCCCCAATCAATGCTCCTATTACTTTTGTACTATTTAATTCCAAAACTTCAAGTATTTAAATCACCTATTCACAATAGGCTATAACATAGTGATGTCATTTCTATTAAAATAAGACTAATCTATAATATATAATTTATAATATAAGTAAAGATAATTTTCACTTTATAAATTGATTTTAGGAAGAATTAGGTTTTAATAGTTTTTTATCAATAATAAAAAATAAATTAACGAAGGGAATTCTTGGAGTATTTCACCTTTATATATATGTTTGCTAAAGCACACATGCATACATAATTTCTTATATAATTCTATGACTAGATAAGGTACCACAATTTCAACTAATGCATGCCCGTTGTAAGCTGCATAAGTACCACAATTTCAACTAATGCAAGTTGCATAAGCTGTAGCAACCTCAATGTGTTTAATTGTATATTGCATAACAACCTTAAACGTATTTCTTGCCTTAGTGTGTTCATTTGTATACTGCATAACAACTTTAAATGTGTTGCCTACCAAAGTTAAGATGACTTACAAGTCCCACATAGAAAAATTAGAAAAGTTTTTTCCTTTCCTATTACTACAAAGATATATTATGTACTTTTTTTTAAAACAATTGGAAAGAAATATAAACTTGTACTGATTTAATCTGAGATCAGTTTATCCAATTAAGGTAGATAACCTGACTCTAATATCTTATATCAGCCATATTACCCACCTTAATTAGATATTAATTGAATTTCTTACTCTTGAAAAAGGTATATGAGTATATAGTATCAACTTTTCCTAAAAAAAAGTACATAAGTACATATTTATAATGATAGGAAAGGGTGAAGTTTTCCTAACTTTTTCATGTGGGACTTAAAGTTCCCTAATCGGTCAAATTGACTAAAAACCCAATTTACTTTAGCAGTAATCTAAATAGATATATTCTACCTCAGGACACTGTTGTTCTCTATAGCCTTAAACTCAATCCTTCATACTCACTTCCACCTTGACAACCAAAACTTAGATACCAAGACCGACAATGTCTCGATCAATGCTCTTATTACTATTGTACTTTTTAATTCTAGAACTTCAATGCAGGTATTTAGATCACCTATTCATAATAGGCTGTAACATAGATTCATCCTTTAATACTCAGTGGTATATCTTATTTATATTAAGTCATATTTCCAACTAAAGACAACAATACAATAAGCTTTCATATTTACTACTACTATTAGTATCTAGTAATGAATCTCATATCTAACAGTATCTCATCCTATCTTACTATTTCATTAATTTTCTTCCAATAACATTGTTACATACTTCTAATAGAATTTGTTTCCAGATTCTCTATGATATTTACTTCCCCTAATTTCATTCAACCTCTTTATAAATGCACCCTATAGATAAAGACACAATAATGCACATTTATGGATATTTCTTTTGCTTCCTTATTACTGGTGCATGCCTCAATATCCTAGAGTTCACAAAGTTTTTAGGCATTCAACTAGGCAGAGGTACCAATCAGTGTAGAAAAACTTAACACTTAATATCTTAGGCTTCATCCATAACCAAACATTAAGTTGAGCCAAACATCATGTCTTATCAACATCTAGCTTCTCATTTTTTTAAATAATTCTATTCATGTGGTTCCATACTTTCCAAATAATCAACATCCATTTCCAAGCCAAGTTTTGTTTTGTGTTTAGTTCCAAGACACAAAATTGGTGAAAATTTTCCATCGATTGATTATGATGAACAAAGGTTAAGCATACCTACCTATCACATTTATTCAAGATTCTTTTAGTTATATTACAACTAAAAAATATGTATATTGTAGTTACCACTTCTTCCTTACATAGTTCACACAATATATTTTCTAACATAATTTCTCTTTTGATCAAGTTTTCCTTAGTTGACAATTTTCCCAAGGATATACTGCATAGCAAGCTCATTACTTTCACCGTGTTAACTATCTCCTGCATGTAAATAGAGCCTAGCAGTATCAAATTTCCTATGGTTTTAATGTACTACAATCACTTCCATATGTAACATGGGTCATCAATATTAATAGTTTGGATATCAAATTACATTTGCATCTGCATATTACATAGCAATCACATTACCTTGCATGTCTATGGGTATCAAATTAGTCTGTCAAAGTTAAGATGTCTTACAAGTCCCACATTGGAGAGAAGTTAAAAAAGTTTCCTCCTCTCCTACTACTATAAATATATATCATATCCTTTTAATAAAATTTGAAGAAAGTGATATCTAATATAATCATGTACTTAATTACTCTAAGATAATATCCTCAGTCTAATTGGTTAAACCAAGGATATTAACTAAATCTCTAACTCTTGGAGGAATACATAGAAAGAATAAGCATAAAGCTAATCTCTTCATTCAACTTATGCCAAAAGAAGTATATAAGTACATATTTATAATGATAGGGGAGGGAAAAGTTTTTCTAATTTTTTCATGTGGGACTTTTAAGGGACCCATCAAATTTGTAGTACAACAATTGACTAAAAACCCTTAAATCGAGCTTTCATACTCACTTCCACCTTGAGAACCAATATTTATATACCAAGACTAACCAATGTCCCATCAATGCTCCTATTATTGTTGCACTGTTTAATTCTAGAACTTCAATACAAGTATTTATATCACCTATTCACAACAGGTTATAACATAGATTCATCCTTCAATATCTGATTTTTATATTTACAATTGCTATTAGTATCTAGTCACAAACCTCCTATCTAAAAGTATCAAAACCTATCTTATTACTTCATTACTTCCCTACTAACAACATTATTACATACTCCTAATAAAATTTCTTTCCAGATTTCCTATGATATCCAGTTTCCCTAATTTCATTCAGTCTTCCTATATGTACCCTATAGATAGAGACACAATAATGCACATTAATGATATTTCTTTTGCTTCTTTATTACTAGTACATGTCTATCCTATAATTCATTATGTATTTTAGCATTCAACCGGACAGAGGTACCAATCAATGTAGGAAAACTTAACACCTAATATTTTATGCTTCATCCATAATCAAGCATTAAGTTATCCAAACACTATATATCCACTTTTTTACCTCACTAACATTTTTTTATTTTTTATTTTCCTCAATAGTACTTTTTATTCTTTAATTCCTGAAATAACACTCTTTTGTTTTGTTTTCTGTCATAGCACTCTTTTTTCTGTCATTAGTTATTAAAAATTGTGATTATTAGTTTATTAAAATTAAGCTAAAAATAATATAAAAATAATTAAATTAAAATTTAAAAAAATACAAAGAAAATAAAATGAAATATTTTATAGGTTTTTAACTAATTAATTATAATAGGAAAAAATGATAAATTATTTTATTTTATATTTTATAATAAATTTAAATTTTTCATAATAAATTATATTAAAATAAATTATAATAATTTTGTGATTGTATTTTTATATTAAAATTGATATTGAAAGAAAAATTATAATAAATTATAAAATTGTTATTTAATTATGTCACAACCGGGGTCACGACGGGGACGGCGAACAAAAAATAATTTTCGTTTTCAAAACAGAGGAGTCGCCACCATAGTTTATTAGGAAAAATTATGGAAAACCAAAAACAAGATAAGGCAAGTTTGCAAACCGGATTTAGAGTTCGGGAGTCGGTTACGTGTGGGGAAGGTGTTAGCACCCCCACAACGCCCGTCCTAAGACGGTACCTTTAATTAAATAAGTAATCTGAGTGTGATTTTTTTAAAATATTTATTTTTCCAAGAAAGAGATTAAATAAAACAAACAAAATATTTTTTTTTTGGTTTTAGGGAGCCCGACAAGGTTTGACCTTGCTCCTACGTATCTCCATTTAGGGGTGGAGAATCAGGGTTACGTAGTTCTTTGATAGAATTTGTCGATTGGTTTGATGTTTTGAATTTTTTTTTTAAAAGCTTGAGAAGGCTTGAGTCTGAAAGTAAAGGAAATGAACATCATCAACGCCAGGTTTAAAGCCTGGGCTTTGGGTAAGGTGCCAAGTTTAAAGCTTGGGCTTTGGAAAATAGTGCCAAGTTTAAAGCTTGGGCTTTGAGTAAGGTGCCAAGTTTAAAGCTTGGGCTTTAGGTAAAGTGCCAAGTTTAAAGCTTGGGCTTTGGAATAAAGTGCCAAGTTTAAAGCTCGGGCTTTAGCGAGATCATACATGTAAAGAAATGGAAAGTCTTGGTTTAAGGGTAATTTAGGGATGTAGAAAAATGTGGGTGCAGTTACTAATTAACGGGGGTGCACGAAGCAAAACCCAACTCGCTAATGGCGAGGGTATTTTAGGGATTTCGGAAGGCTGGGAGTATAGGCTCGAAAACATGGGAGGTGCAGGAAGTAAACTCAACCCAACTAGTAGCAGGGGTATTTTGGGGATTGGGATAGTTGCAGGTACAGGCTTGAATATGAGGGGTTGCAGCAAGCAACCCCACTAACCCATAACCTATCTAAAGTTTGGGAGGCTGGTGCTCGATGGAGTGGTGGTTGAAGTGACTGCGGCGGCCTTGGCGGCACCGGCGGTGAGCGTCGCCGACGGAAAGTGCAGCGGCGAGGGGTATTTATGGTGATTGAAGCCTCGGAATGCAATCTGGAAGGTGGCTTGGTTCATTCTAGGCTGTTTTGGGGCACATAGTGACTTTGCATGCATTGGAAACGCAGCTTGGGGCGCAAGGTGATTGAAATTGACGATGACCTAGGTTGGAGCACGTGGTGGGTCTCGTGGGGATTGGTGATGCGTTGGCTTGCATGAGGTTGCCTTCATGATGCAAGGCCATGAGCAGTTTGGGGCTGTAAAAAGATGGTGGTGGCGCCTTGGTTGATGGTAGAGGGAAGTTAGATGGCTCGCATGGTGTTTTGACGCATGGTACAGGGGTGGAGTTTGGGTGTTTGGATTGTAGTGTTTCTGGGGATCAAGACTGTCATAACCCCACCAGCAGTTTCCAACCCAAGAGAGAGTGGGGTAACATCGAGCAGGAGAAGATCTTGGACCTTCTCCTTATCCTTACCACTCAAGACAGCAGCTTGAACAGTAGCACTATATGCCACAGCCTCGTCAAGGTTGATACTCTTGCAGAGCTCCTTCCCATTATAGAAATCCTGCAGAAGTTGTTGAACCTTGGGAATTCTTGTGGAACCACCAACGAGTACAACATCATGGCCAGTCCTCTTGTCCGTCTTAGCATCTCTCAAACACTTCTCAACTGGTTCCACGCATTTACGGAAGAGATCCATATTAAGCTCTTCAAACCTGCGTACTCTTTTCCTTCTCAGTCATTGTCGCTGAAGACAACGTAGTCTGCCCTAGCATTTCGCAGATGGTCAATCATGCATCCTGGAGTAGCCACAACAATGTCTGGCATTGAGCTCGAATCAACCTCTTGCACCCTTGCTGCACGCATGCGTTTTGGTCGGAACAACAACCTCTCTAGCGTGGGAGGTGCAAATGCAGCTGTCTTCCCTGATCTCAGTGCCTCACAAGCTCGGAGCAAAGGACGAGACAAATTAAGCTGTAGGAAGGAATCCTCTTCTTCATCTTCTTCATCTTCGATAGCGTAACTTGTCCATTTCGGCATTCTGAAGTTCTTCTTTCTCTTCGCTTAACCCTTAGGCCGTTGCAAAATCTCGTTGTAGGGTTTTGGTTTCGGCAATGGTTATTTGGCAGAGAGAAACGTCTGAAGTTGAGGTGTATGTGGAAGGTGCTGGAGGTAGACGCATGGTGGAATGCATGGTGGGTGTTTGGAGACACGTGAAGCTTAGCATTTTGGTGCAGTTTTGATTGCATAGAGGACACAAGGTGGTAGAAGGGACACAAGGCCTTGATGGTGCAGTTTGGAGTCGAGCAAGAGGTGCTGGCGGACTTCATGACTGAGAGGCGGTCCGAGAGTCCCATGGGCATAGCCATGGTGGTGAGAAAATCCACAACCTTGACAATGGTCTCGTGGAGGGAGTCAGAGGTGACATTTTGGTGGCATGGTAGTGCAGGGAGGTGGTAGCCAGGGTGGAGGATGACTTAGGGCGTGGAAGATCTGTGGTGGCTCGTGATAATGCGAAGCGGAAGGCGCTGGAAGTGCACGATTGACGTGATGAACGAAGTGGAAGGGTGGAGCGAAGGTGGTTTCTTTGGGAGGTTAAGAGTTGATGAATCGGAACGGAAGTTCATGGTAGAGGCATGGTGAAGGCGCTGAAGGTGCTGGGCATTGCAGGTTTCGCCAAGGTGAGGAGGAGAAGAATATGTGGCTGCCTCGTCGATCTTAGCAGAAGTTTGCAATGGCGAAGGCATGGCTTGAGGCGTTGAGGGTGGTTCGTTTGGTGACGTTGAGTGCATGAATGAGAGGTGCATGGCCGTGTGATGGTAGTGGTTTTGTATATGGTGGAGAGGACACTTGGCTAGCGACAAGAGGCTGTCGAAAGGGGGTTGTTGTGGGAGGTTTTGCGGCTGCTGGATGGTGGGCTAGGGAGTGACGTTGGGCTTTATGAAAGTTATTAGGGTTGAGCAGGAGGGAGGTAACGATGGAGGTTGAGGAAATCGCAGAGGTTTGGGTTAGAAGTGAAGGTATAACATGGTGTGGTATGTATGTGATATGACAGAGGTAAGGCGTTTACATGATGACTAGCATGTTGGTTCCGGGTGCAGTTTTCGGCAGTGCGAGAGGCATGATGATGATGATGCTTGGAAGAAGATGAGTGGTGGGGGCCTGGTGATGCTAGGAGTGTTATGTTTGAGGGAGCAGTTTGGCGTTAAGGGCGTTGTGTTGGCTAGGGCTTCGATGGTGTTGTAGCATGGTTTGTTTGGGGTTTTGGTGGTGTAATGAGGCAGCATGGGAGGTACTTGGGGTATACAAACAGTGGTCATTTGGAAAAAGGGGGGGGGTGAAGATGATGGTCTCGTGAATGCTTTTTGTAAATGAAATTAAGCATGATAAAAATAAAAACACAACAGAACTTTGTCACTTTACTTTCACTTTGAGGTTATTTCAAAAAAAAAAAAAAAAAAAAAAAAAAATAGAAATGGGAACAAGGATACATGTTTGCGAAAACCGAAATGGAACCATAAAGATTAATAGAATGACATGCATGGAAACTCATGAAATACTTCCTAACTCAAACGTGAAATTCATACCTTTTTAACACCCCGTTCTTTTCTTCTTCGTGGGTTGCCTTCCTTTTTATGAGCCCAAAAAAAAATGTTCGTATTTCTAAAGAAAGAAGGTGAAGAACGACCCCGCGAGTGAGGCACTGAGAATCTCCTTCAAAAAAATGCACCCGTCCCTTCTTCCTCCTCTTTCACCGTAAATCCCTTTTCTCTCTCTTTCTCGTTCTCTCTTCCTTTTCGTTCTTCCCCTTTTTTTTCTTTATCTTTCTCGTTCTCTCTTCCTTTTCGTTCTCCCTTTTCTTTTTCTTTCTCTTTCTCGTTCTCTCTTCCTTTTCCGTTCTCTCTTCCTTTTCGTTCTTTTTTTTTCCCGTCCCCCTTCCTTTTCCGTTCTCTCTTCCTTTTCGTTCTTTTTTTTTTTCCCCGTCCCCCTTGAGTGTACGTGCTCTCTTTTTAAATATAAGTGGTTATTTTTCTTATTATTTTTTTTATTATTATTTTTTTTCTAAGTGGTTCAGAGCAGTTAACAAAATCTTTGACTCATTCTCTCTGTTATTATTTCTTTTAAACATTTTGTTTTTTGAAATTAAATTAATATTAAAATTGAACCTAGTCAGTAACAAGACTGAATACCTCTTTTAACAATAAAATCTATTTTTTAAATATTAATTTATTTTTACCTAAGTGGAGAACGGGAAGAAGTGGGTGGTTATCAGATTTAAAAAATATATTTTAATTAATTTTATTTTTAAATTAAGTGGAGAACGTGAGTGGTTACCGGATTTTAAAGATATTTGTTAAAAAAAATACGTGGAGTTGCAGAGTGGGGATGTGGAGAATCTGTTAACCTATTTTTTATTATTAATTAATTTATTAACTTGATCGTGCAGATCAAGTAATCAGTTTCTTTCTTCTTTTTTTTTTTT
>Ga0209489_110716_pt1 | contig 10051 bp, 6 predicted proteins | sample SiratrowhiteBW_FD_187527 | JGI IMG/M metagenome (GOLD analysis project Ga0209489, IMG submission 187527) | Root nodule microbial communities of legume samples collected from California, USA - Siratro white BW (SPAdes) (version 2) | ecosystem: Host-associated > Plants > Roots > Nodule | place: USA...
GAATATCATACAGTAATACGAAACAAAAACTATGCAATAATTGGTCATTTCATTAAGCACCATTTTCTATGTATTGAGATAAGTGTCAAGCATGCATCTAATATTTAATGTTGTGGCCTCCAAAACATAGATAAAGCAAATGCAGTAAAGAGAGCAGCTGCTACTGTTTTCCAGTAGTCTTGAGTTTGTTAATGTTAATATGTTGATGTTAATACTAGATATTTTGAATGACTCGTTTAGGTAATACAGAGATAAATTAATTTCTATTAAACATATAAGCTATTAAATATACAAGAATATATCTCCTCGGTAGAGAAGAAATCTTGAAGAGGTGTTCTAAGCTAAATTTATAAACCTTTTTGAAGATTTATCTATATATTTTCTAAACGAGTTAAAACACTTATTACATTATAAAAAAGAAATTATTTAAAGATTAATTCAATATAATTATTTTTTTATTAAATAATTATAAAATAAAAATAATAATTGGTTTAATGATTAATTAAATTAAGATAATTAATATATAATATTAATTAACAAGACTTTAAATACTTATATAATTAAATTCTAAATTAATTTTTAACTTAATTAAATATTAAATAAAATTTTAAATATAGTATTACTATAAATTTTTTTATCAACAATAAAAAATAAAATTTTACCATAAAGGATTGGCTTAAAAATAAGAAGACATAAATAAAATAAAATACACTTTCTAATTAATTATCACGTACATGTAACTTAAAATACTAAAATTAAAATACTAAAAGCAATTTACTCAATTCACGGAAGAAGATGAGTTCCATAAAGAAGTCAATGTTTTGGAGTCTCGTTCCTTTGTTTTGAACCCTTCATCTCAGTGTGGCAATTGTTGTTACTAAGATTAGCCTCCAAATTCTTCTGAAATTTTAACTGTTTTTCGCTGAATCACTTCCATTTTTTCTTATTTCATGCCTTCGTTTTGAACCCTTCATCATCTCAGTTTCTAAACCATCAACGTTACCATATCTGATGACAGCGTCAATTTCTTCAGGAATATATTCAACCAAAAACAATTTGTAATCTTGATCCATTTTATCCTCTAGTATAGGACCCTCTTGTACTGACAAATTCTTTATGGTTGCTCTTCTACCACTATCATGGTCATTGTGCTTTTGACGTTTAGCTGAAAGCACTCGTCTCTTCCATAGTCTTTCTAACTTAACATCTTCAAAATAAGAAACTACTTCATTCTCGCTGATCTCATAATCATCCAGATCAATCATCACCTTAGCACTCTCCATTTTCGTCAAAAAAGATTGAAGCTGAAATAAATAAAAGTATTGTACCAAGAAATTATCAAGAATTTATAGAAGATTTTGGTACAATATACTTACTAAATTAAATTTTGTACGCACAATCGTTTTTTAACAGGTATACACAATCCTTTAACATAAATATAAGAGTATGAGAAAGACTTACTTTAAATTACACTTGGACAGCATCTAAATATGAGAAAGTTACTCCGGACAACACTCCTTCGGCGACACCAAATATGAGAGTTCGAGACTGTACTTTTAGGTTATATTTATATCAATATATATGGGACCATCATTTCATTTGGGTGGTTGAAAAAATTTATTATTTATTAATTATTTATAAACATACATGCATCACAGTCAACTTTAAAAAAAATCAGTAAATTATGATATACATAAATATGTTAACACTCTTCTAAATATAAATTATAAAATAATATATAGTTGATTTTATATAATATTTTTTATCTCATTAATATATAAATTTATATTTCACAATTATATAAGAACACTATTCTTCTTTTCAACATTTTATGTGTGGTTTTATAAAAATGATAAACAAGACCAATCATCAGCTTACCACTCTCCATTTTCGTTAAACAAGAACAGCTTAGTCCTTTGAGAAATAAAATGTATAAAAGGGTACCAAAAAAAATGTGGAACCAAAACTGATAGTGATGATAATGCAACTAGTGTTGCTTTCTCCTCTACAGTGGTATTTTTCTTCTTTCATGTATTAAAAAATGGCATATAGAAGAAAGAATAATAAAAAATATTATTTGTAAATAACAGGAAAAAAACACAAATATTACCGGACTGTATCACAATTTATTAAATTGAACAAAATAATACCTACTAATACTTTATTTATCTTATTATAAATAAGAAAGAATAGTTATTTATTAATAAAGATTGAAGCTGAAATAAATTAAAGTATTCCAAGAATTTATAGAATATTTTGATACAATATATTTACTAAATTAAATTTTGTACGGACAATTGTTCTTTTAACATGGATGCCCAATCGTTTAACATAAAGATAAGATTTTTTTGAACTTGCACAATCGTTTAACATAAAGATAAGAATACGTAAGGATGAATTACTTTAAATTAACCTTTGACGGCACCCAAATATGAGAACATTACTTTAAATATTCGTTCGGCGACACCCAAATATAAGCATATGAAAGAAGTGACCATTGTGAGTGTGGAGACTATACTTTTAAGTTATATTTATATAAATAAATATGGGACCTATGATAATGTGATTGAAAAAATTTATTATTTATTAATTATTTATAAAACATATATGCATCATACTCAATTTTGAAAAAATCAGTAAATTATGATATAATATTTTTTAATCTACATAAGTATATTAACACTTCTCTAAATATAAATTATAAAATAATATAGTTGATTTTATATAATATTTTTTTATCTCATTAATATATAAATTTACATTTCACAATTATATAAAAATATTATTATTTTTTAACCTTTTATGTGTGGTTTTATAAAAATGATAAATTTGTTTAGATTAATGATATTTTATTCTAAGAAATTATTTAAGATTAAGTTTTTATTTATTTAAGAGAAGTTTATAAAATTTAAGAGGCGAAAAATTTTATAAAAACTAAGAGGCGAAACTTGTATACCAGATAACAAAGCTTCAAGACACATTCTCCAAGCTAAATTTGATTTACTCAAAAGATTCATCATAACCGATTTTAGAAGAGTATTAAATGCATTGACTTGTTAAAACCATTTTAGAGAAGTATCAATGCATAACCATTTTAGAGGAGTATCAATATATTGACTCATCAAAACATTATGGAATCATATAACATTTTTTTTACTTATGAGACAATAAAGAAAAATAAAATTATATTTATTTGATAATTAACTTTTGGAGATTTTTATGGGGTTGAGATTCTGAAACGAGAAAAATTTTTTAGGTAGCTTGGGACAAAGTATGTTTGTCCATCAAGATGGGTTAGCGCTCCATCTCATATATAAATATGAGAAAGTTACTCCAAGTAGCCGCTCGGCAACACTCAAGTATGAGAGTACGAAAGAAGTAACCCAATATGAGTGTCGAGACGATATTCTAAGTCATATTTATATAAACAAATATAGGACCCATCATTTCATTTGTATGGTTGAAAAATTTTATTATTTATTAATTATTTATAAAACATACCTGCATTACACTCAATTTTGAAGAAATCAGTAAATTATGATATAGTATTTTTTAATCTACATAAATATATTAACACCTTTCTAAATATAAATTATGAAATAATATATAGTTAATTTTATGTAATATTTTTTATCTCGTTAATATATAAATTTAATTTTTACAATTATATAAAAACACTATTTCTTTTTTCAACCTTTTATGTGTGGTTTTATAAAAGTGATAAATTCGCTTAGATTAATAATGTTTTATTCTAGGAAATTATTTAAGATTAAGTTTTTCTTTTTATTTATTTAAGAGAAGTTTATAGAAACTAAGAAGCGAAACTTGTATATAACAAAGCCTCGAAACACATTTTCAAAGCTAAATTTGATTTACTCAAAAGATGAAACTTGTATATAACAAAGCCTCAAAACACATTTTCAAAGCTAAATTTGATTTACTCAAAAGATTCATCATAACCGATTTTAAGAGGAGTATAAAAGCATTGACTCATTAAAATCAATTTAGAAGAGTATCAAATGCATTGACTCATCAAAACATTATAGAATCAGGTGACATTTTTTTCCGCTTAGGAGACAATAACGAAAAATGAAATTATATTTATTTGATAATTAACTTTTGAAGGTTTAACATAACATAAAGATAAGAGTATGTGAGAAGAACGTATTTTAAACTATTCCTTGATGACATCCAAATATGAGAAAGAAATTCTAAATAGCCGCTCAGTGACACCAAAGTATAAGAGTACCAAATAAATGACTGATGTGAGTGTATGAGACGATATTTTTAGATTATATTTATATAAACAAATATGGGACCCACCATTTCATTTGTGTGGTTGAAAAAATTTATTATTTATTACTTATTTATAAAACATACATGCATTACACTCAAATTTGAAGAAATCATTAAATTATGATATAATATTTTTTAATCTACATAAATATATTAACACCTTTCTAAATATAAATTATAAAATAATATATATTTGATTTTATGTAATATTTTTTATCTCATTAATATATAAATTTACATTTCACAATTATATAAGAACACTATTCTTTTTTTCAACCTTTTATGTGTGGTTTTATAAAAATGATAAATTCGTTTAGATTAATGATGTTTTGTTCTAGGAAATTATTTAAGATTAAGTTTATTTTTTATTTATTTAAGAGAAGTTTATAGAAGATAAGAGGTGAAAAAATTTATAGAAACTAAGAGGTGAAACTTGTATACTGGATAACAAAGCCTCAAGACACATTCTCCAAGCTAAATTTGATTTACTCAAAATTCATCATAACCAATTTTAGAGGAGTATCAAATGCATTGACTCACTAAACCTTAAACCCAAGTATGAGAATACGAAAAAAGTGATTCGATGTGAGTGTCGAGACGATATTTATCTTAGATGATCTAAAACACTTTTTCTATCAACCCTTTTCTCTTTCATCTGTATTGAATTCCTAAACTTTTATCTTTTTTATACTTTAAGATCCCTTTTTAATGTTATCAGTTTCTCCTTCATATTATATAATTATTTTCCTTTTTATCATACCCTTTCCACCTACCCTTTCCACCTATTGCATGGGTCCTCCTCCAATTAAGCCTGAAAATATTTTATTTTAAAATAAAAAAAATATTGTGGCAGTTAAATGATATCTTTTTAAGTGAATAACCTTATATATTTCAATAGGTTTATTTTACTCTCTAACACAAAAAAGAATAGATTATGTCATTTTTATCTTTTAGAGTTCTTATATTTTTGGTAATCGTTTGAGTACGCATTTGTACTCTATATTTGATAAAATTTCATCCTCTAGCTCTATAGGATTTGGGTGATAATAAATGTAATGTAATATATTTAATAACATAATACACAAAATTAATATCAAGAAAAAATAATAAATTGATTAAAATAAAAACCATAAAATATCGGTTTAAGAATAACAAAAACATAAAATAAGATCAAATAATTATCAGATACATGTAATTTAAAGTACTAATTATATAAAAAAAGTAATTTATTCAATTCACAATATTGAACAAAATAAGTTGTCCGTATATAGTACTAATTATATAAAGAAAGCAATTTATTTGGTTCACAATAGTGAATGATAATGTAATTAATGTTGCTTCCACCTCCACTTTTTTCTTTTCTAGTTCAAAATGGCATGATTTAGAAGATAAAATAATAAGAAATATTATTTGTGAAAATAAAAAACAAAACATAAATATAATTTCATTGTAATAAATAATTTATTAAATTCAATAAAATGATATATACTAATTCTTTAATTATTTTATAATAAATCAGAAGGAACAGTTGTTTATTAAAAAAGTTGAAATTGAAATAAATAAAAAATATTAGATCAAGAATTTACAAAAAATTTTGGAACAATGTAATGATCTAAATTTTGTACTTACAGTCCTTTAAAGAACAGGAAGAGGAGAGTATGTAAAAAACTTACTTAGTTGAAATAATATATTTAGTTATTAATATTAATAAAATAATAATCTAAACTTTACCAACTACTATAAAATAGTTTTTAGTCTTTATAAAATAATTAATTAGTAAAAGTGATATATACTAGTCCTTTAATTATCTTATAATAAATCAGAAAAAACAGTTGCTTATTAAAAAAAAGTAAAACTGAAATAAATAGAGTGTAATGATCTAAATTTTGTAAGTACAGTCCTTCGATAACCTGATGATAAGAGAATGTGAAAAACTTACTTAGTTGAAATAATATATTTAGTTATTAATATTAGTGAAATAATAATCTAAACTTTACCAACTACTATAAAATAGTTTTTTGTCTTTATAAATAAATAATTGGTTTTAAAAATTACGTAATATAAGTGTTTATTATGATTCTTGTTATCTAAATAAATATAGATCAATATAATATGTTTATTTATATTAAATAGTGGATAAAACTATCATATTTACTTATCATTAAAAATATAAATATTAATATTAATGCTTTTATAATATATTACTGTCTAGTGTAAATTAAATAATATTGTTATTTTATTTCTTTTATTTAAAATGCAAACTAATTATAGAAAATAATTAAATTTTATGTGAGTGTGATAAATTAATACTTTAAAAAGTTTCAATTCAATAAATTAATGATGAAATTTTTTATTTTAATATTTTTTTAAAAATTTATTTATTTGTTTTAAAATAGAAGAAATAATATTCAAACGTAATTGAAGAGATAGAAAAAAGAAAATAAAAGAACAAAACATAAATATCTTTTGACCGTAAATTGAATAAAATGATATTTATTAATGCTTTATTAAAAAATTGAAATTAAATTAAATAAAAATATATTAAATAAAAAATTTAGAGAAAATTTTGATACAATATAATTATCTAAATTTTGTACGCATATACTATTACCAGGAAATGTAAAAAAAGTTTACTTACTCTATGCTTAACATACTAATTGAAAGAATGTGAAAAGGTTTACTTTGTACAAAGAATTAGCTTTCATAAGAAATATGAATGTGTGAAAGAAACAAAGAGTAAATCATGCCTATGAAGTTCTAAATGATTAGATTAAACTTACATATAAAATTTGGAAGCATTTATTATTAACCAATTATTTTTTGTAAAAAGAAAATGTAAGTTAATTCTTTAGTCTCCGGTTATTTAGGAAATTTTGATACAATATAATCATCTAAATTTTATACGCACAAACTTTTAATGAAACAATTATGAGAAAATGAGAAAAAATCTTACATCAAATAACATGACGAGAACAACTGTGAGAAAAAAAAAACTTCACTTAGTATAAAAAGAATAAAAAAGGAAAAGCTTCATAGTGAGAATCTAGTCATACGATTAAATTTATATACATAAATATAAGACCCACCATTTGTGTGGTTGAAAATTCACTATCAATTAATTATTTTGTGTTGTTAAAAAAATTTACTATTAATTAACTATTTATAAAATGTACATGTCATTTCAATCTTTGAAAAAAAATCAACAAATTGTGTTATGATATTTTTGAAAATATACATAAATGTATTAACACCTTTTTATATATAAATTATGAAATAAAAAATATGAGTCTGTAAAAGAAGAAATTGAAAGAAAAGAAATGAAAAGAAAAGAAGGTACAGAAATGTGAGGTTTTAGACATTAGGTTAAACTTATTATATATGTAAAATTTGGAGACTTAGGTTGGAAGAATTTATTATTAATTAATTATTTTTATAAAAGAATAAATGTACGTTAATTTTTAAGAAACAAATAATTATGAGATAATAATTTTTAAAATATACATTAATATATTAACACTTTTTATAAAAATCAGTATACGTTATGAAATAATATATTTTTTTAAGATGCATAGATATATTATTTAATATTTTTTTTGAAAAAATAATATAAAATAAATTTTATTCAATTAAAAATTATCACATTAGTCAATTAAAAGTTTCATATTAAACTTAATATCGTCAATATATTTAAGTATATACAGCATAATGATGAGACATGAATAATGATAATAACATTTAATTTAATTAAAATAATCTTATAATTTGTAATATTTAGTTATTAAAATTAATAAATTAATAATGTACATTTTAACAGCTATTATAAAATAAATTTTAGTGTTATGTATTTTAGTTTCTATATGTAGTATTTTTTTTTCATCAATAAAGTTGGAAGGAAACAATAAATTAATCTTTCTCATACAAATTTCATGTCTTGGTCTTCCTGTTATTTAAGAACAATTGTCCTACAACTGCAATAAATAATTATTTGGATCCATGGTCTAGTAACATGCGGATACAAACATGTGTCAAGTGATTTGTTCTCACAATTTTATATACAAAATATTATAAAACATGAAATTTTAAGTTTTTATTCCTTACCATATATTTCATTCTTACAATATATTTCATCCCTTCACACTAGGATTTTTAGAGCTACAAACACAGTTCACTAGTCACATGGTTAGACTCCATTAATTCTTAAATCTCAGATAATTAAATGTAATTAACAATAAAATATAATCAATATAGGTGATAATATATAAATAGTTAAATGCAATTAATAATGAAATATAATCCATATATGTGATAATATATATAATAATAATATACCTAATAAGTCAATGTATGAAATTAATATCAAGAAAAATTATTAAATTGATTAACATAGTTATCAAATCTTACCACGTAGCCATAAGGTTTGGGTTAAGAATAACAAAAACAAAAGCATCAATAAAGTATATTATCAAATTAGCGATAACATACATGTAACTTAAAATATTAATGATATATAAAGAGATTTATTCAATTTATAGAACAAGATGAGTTTTCGTGAAGTGCCTATTGTGGACAAAATTTGGAGATAATTCTAGGAGATCCGAATTCTGAAAATCTATTGTGGAAAATTAGGCATACACTCTCTAGATGGAAGGGAAGAGTGTTATTCATGGCAGACATGATTTGTCTTGTTAAGTCACTTATTATTGCTCTCCCCTTGTTCTACTTCTCTTTCTTTAAAGCTCTTGTAGCCATTTGTAATCAAATAAGAGATATTCAAGCGAAGTTTCTTTGGGATTGGGGATATGAAAAAAGAAAGATTGCTTGGGTGAAATGAAAGACTATATACAGTCGAGTGCAAGCTGGTGGTTTAAGAATTAAGGATGTTGGTTATTTTAATGATGCTTTGATTACTAAGTAAAAATAGAGGTTTAGAGTGTCAAAGGAGGGCCTTGGAGAGACATTTTAAAAGCTAGGTATGTATCCTGGAGGAACATGGAAGCTTCTTTGGGTCAGAGAAATAAGTCTTTGTGATGGAAAGATCTGTGTTGGATATGCGGTAAAAGAATACAAGAGAATTGGTTTGATGGTAAATTCAAGTGGACTTTAGGTGATGAGCGGAGTGTTAAATTTTGGGATGATAGGTGGGCGGACGATCAAGTATTGAAAGAGAAATTTCCAAAGTTGTTTATAATCTCTAAGTGTAAAGATAGTATGGTGGGCGATATTATAGACTGGGAGGTTATTACGAGTGGAGGAAGTCGGATTTGGAACCTAGGTTGGCGTAGAGAGAGGTTTGAATGGGAAAAACATTTTGAAGAACAATTATTGAATTTGATTTCTAAAGTCCATTGGATCAAGGAGGGACAAGATAAGCTGGTGTGAGTAGATGATGACAATTACATGTATAGTGTTCATTTTCGACCTCTAAATAACGAATCCAACACTTGAAAGAACATTTCTTTTGTGTTTCTACACACGATACAACTCCTCAACATTTACTGAAATTTTCATGCAAATAATATATGATCTGATTTATTAATTAACATTTATTTTTAAACAAATTAACATCAAACATTAATGCAGCATTGAGGTGCTCAACTAGGTTATTAGCTCAAGACTGCTACAAAACAATAAGTACTGTATTACTGATTTTGCTATCGATACTCATCAAGAAATAATTACATTAAAATTGTTAAAGAAAAGTAATAATTTTGGTGTGTGTGAGCTCATTAGTAAAAGCTATATTTTATAATATATA
>Ga0209489_110717_pt1 | contig 10051 bp, 3 predicted proteins | sample SiratrowhiteBW_FD_187527 | JGI IMG/M metagenome (GOLD analysis project Ga0209489, IMG submission 187527) | Root nodule microbial communities of legume samples collected from California, USA - Siratro white BW (SPAdes) (version 2) | ecosystem: Host-associated > Plants > Roots > Nodule | place: USA...
AAGTAAAAAGGACTTTTTTTTTTTTTTTTTTAATTTGATACAAGTGTGTGGAATACATGGAAAATAAATTTATATATTTGAGATATGTATGTAATCTTCTGTTCAAGTTAAGAAAATAAAAATTGGGTGTGGTGTAAATAGATAAATGTATTGAGTTTTTTTCTTGTGAATTGTATAAAAAATAAATAATAATTTAGTTTAATGAAGAGATTGAAATAAGAGATAGTGAGCAAATTGGTTTGATTTTTTCATATTTACAGGTTTAAATTGTGTAATATAGACAGTTTTTTGTTGTTGAAGAAATTATTGCTGAAACAATGATTGACTAAAAGAAAGTTTTCTAATTTCACAAACAAAGTAGCTTATTATATATGAGTCGTTGGGATCAAAATTATATGAAAAAATTCAACTTAGTGTGTGGTAAAAGATACGAAACGTCTTATCTTAAATAATAAAATTTAATACAATTTTTTATAACTATTTATATAATTCTTTAGTATCTTTTATAGACAATAGAATTATTTTACTAATATAATTATTATATATTATAGAATTTATTCCATGATAAAAGATAAACAAAAGAATGGAATTGAAGGTACCCCATCCTAACACCATGTTGGAGATGCAATAGAGAAAAGATAAATTTGCACGAATACTGTTTAAGTCTACGGGATATATATATATATAATTAATTAATTAATTATCTAAAAGCTATTTAAAATTTAAACTATTCCAAAAACATATATTAACCTTATCCCATATAAAAAAAAACTATTATTATATATAAATAAATGACTATTTATTCCCAAACAACATTATATTATTCAATAATGTATTTTCTATTAATTATTCATCTGTATTTATTTATTACGCTTTTTAAATCATCAAATAAGTATTTATATCATACAATATTTAAATTAAGATGCTGGTGATATCATTAAAAGAAAATCAATCAACAAACACATTTTCAACTCACCATTTTCCATCAAAGAACTATAAAAATGAAGAATTTAAACATCTAAAACCGAATAAAATTAAACTAAATAAATTCAATAGTTTTACAACTTTCTAAAACAATCGGGAAAGGTGAGTGATGAAAAATATCATTCAAAATTATGAGATTAAACCAAAGTTTTTAATTACGTTTAATGTATTTTAATTTGACTCTTGTCACTTTTTTTCCATAAAATTTTGCAGTAACTATTAAATTTTTGAAATTTGGTTTACATAAATTATTAAGTAACATGCCATAATTTTTCACAAAATTGTTAGGCTAACACATGATGACTAACGTTAAACCCCAAGTTTAGGAAAAAAAAATGAGAAAAAGGGCAAAATCTTAAAGAATTAGGTACTGAAACTGGTAACTAGGTGTCATAACCCAACTTCTTCTTCCGTGTTTTTCCAAATCTAGTCAAAGGTGTTTTAAGACACAATATTTGAATGTTTTATTAGGATAATAGGTTACAATGTGAGCAATGTTTTTTTATTTCTTAAATAATATTTTAAAATAACTATTTTCGTTTTAAAAAACAACCAATTTTTATATGAGAAAACAAGATTGTTTGGAGTTGAATAGGAAATATATATTAACGTTAACCAGTTACAACTTGATAATCTTAAAAAAACAGTTTTTTTTTCAGATATTTTTTTACAAATTCCAACTATTGTGTCAAATACACGATTAAAATTACAAACGATAAATGCATTAGTTATTTTTCATTTCTGCACTCTACTATGGATGTGTAAAATATTTTTTTAACAGTCAAATTGTAAAATAGTTAAACATTAGGAAAAAGGTGAGATAGAGAAAAAAAATATCATAATAAATGTTACATTAAACGTTAAAAACAACAAAGAGATATGAGCGCAGGTATCTTAAAAAATCAATACTTCCAAATTAATGTGAAATCAATAAAGAAAATGTTTACGCGTAAGAGTTAGCAGTGCAATTTTATCTTATTTACCAAAAACAATAATAAATATGACTTTATTAAATACATATGAAAAAGTTTAAAAAGAATGTTATGTAACTTATCTCAAAATATATTATTTTTAACAAGAATGAGCGTTGCTCTTCTGAAATAGTAAGAATAAGGTTCTTATAAAATCGAACTTAATCTTTTGACATTACCAACTAATATTGAAGACTGAAGAAAGATTCGGTTATTTCAAATTCAAGCAAGAGTTATTGAAAATTTGTCAGAATAATCATCAATGTATAGGTTTTTAAACTCTTTAAAAGTTAAAATAAAAAAAATATTTTAAATAAACAAAATGTATAATAAAATATAAAGTACTTGCACTTTAATATTTAAAATATAATCATTCATTTATAACAAACTTTCTTTATTAAATGTATTCAAATTGTTCGGATGTAAAACTATGTTCCAATTACTTAAGTCATTACACAATCAATAAAAAATTAAGATGACTAACTTCATAAAGCCATATATATATTATTAATACGATATTGTTTAGAAAAAATTAAAAGGCATTGTTCTTAAAGTATATAACCTTCTGATTTTCTTTAATTCGAAATAATATGATAAGATAAAATAATATAAGGAGACAAGTAATTAATATAACTAAATAAAATAATAATCAACTAATTCAATTGAAAGAAATTCAAACAATAAATATTTAATTGAAAGGATATAATTATTTCAGTACTCGATAAATTAAAAAAATAAAAATAAAAATTCAAATAAAAATACCTAAATTTAGCATCAACGAAACTTAACTAAATTAAAAGAAATTATCACATTACAATTATCTCGCATCTTGTATTCGTCTTATTTTTTACAGATTAACTACAAACTTTGTTTATTTATTCAACCTCCAAACGTAATTCATCACGTTAATAAATATTCAATTTCAATTCTAAGGACATTTTCTTTTCAATAATTATAAATGTTATTTTTTTTTACACTAAACTTAAAGAAAAACACATTCAAATCCTAAAAATTTTGTTATTCAACACGCTATGCAATGTTGTCATTTTAAATATATAATACTTAAAATATATTTCTCTTACTTTTATTTTAATAATTTCAATATTTTATACTCATTATTATCACAATCACCTTAATAATAGTGTCTCCACACTACTCATTCTATTTAAAAATAATTTTCACCCGATGTCATTTTTGTATGTTTTCGTTATCAATATCATTATGGTCTATACCATTTTTTTATTCTTAAAATGAAAATATATACATTTATAATAACTCAACCACCTTACTCAACGAATTAAGTTACACCTTTCAGATTTTATTTTATTTGACCAATTAAGTAAATTGAATGAAGACACGAGATTGAAAAAAAAAAAAAACATACCTTAGATCTTGTAGTTTGTTATTATCTTTGTGAAAATTTGTTGTGTCAACTGTCAAACATATCCTAAGGTGTGTTATTTTCAACAATCCCATTTTAAAAAATGCCAATACTGAAAACATTTGACAAATGTGTTCGGTTAGATCTAACATTGCAGTAAATATTTTTAAAACCTTAAAACAGTTGAAATAAAAGTTATAAGTTAGTTAGAAAATAAGTTTTCACATTCCCTAATTTGTTGACTTTTTTTTTTCATGCTGCACCAAAAAAATACTTATAATTTTATAACTATGTAAATTTTCATAAAATAGAAGTATAAAAAATAAATAATCGGATTTAGTATTAGAGAAAAAAATCACGTGTTCTGTTTTATTCGTTTAATTAATTTTAGTTTTTACAAGTACATAGAGAATCGTGGTGGGACCTGGCAAGCTGTGACATTAAATTAGAGGAAGAGTACATGAAGAATGGTTGTAAGGTGTAGGTTACATTAATGTGGCGAAACGCAGAAAGTTGAGTTGTGTGTTGTCGTTTTATTATTAAGTAAAGTAATAGAAAACAAACCTAATCTAGGGTTTATTTAATTTGTCTAATTCCAATGGCCAAAAAGATATCTCCAACAGTTTCACAAATATTCCATTTCCAGCTAAAAGCCTAAGTGGGGTGGTGACTCTGCACCGCACAAAAAGAAGAGGCAAATACACTAAAAATATAAATTTATTTCTAACCCTAATTCCTCTTTGTCATTGACATTACAATTAGCATAATCATTTTAATTCTCTAATTTTTTGTGGTCACTTTATTTAGGAATCAGCTTCGTATCTTTTCTTGGCCTCTTTGCTCACGAAATTAAAAACTTTTTCTTGAAATTCCTAATGCATGTTTATGCTTGTATTCCATTTCCCTTTTTCATGCTCTTTGATCTAAGTTTGTTTGGAATCTTTCACCCTCTAACTCATGCCATGTAACAAAAACACATTGGCTAAAAGTGAAGTAATGGAAGTGTTTTATCCAATAATGTGGTTGGAATAGTTGCCATTTAGAAAGGACAAGTAAAATGTAACTACCCTATAAATTAAGTGGAAAAATTAGGCCCATATGAGTAAGATTGAGTCAGATTGAAAGAGGCCCTTCACACAAAAGAGTGATAATAATAGGAACATATATTATATGGGTATTAATGTTAGGAATGGAATAAGTGTGCAAAGAAGCAAAAGGGGAAGGTGGCTTCTGATCAGGATTTGCAACTACCCATGTAAATGTTGGCAAATGAGTTCAGATTAGGGAATTGAAATCACATTTTTTTTTGTGTTTTTAAAATCTAGTACTCATCCACTTTAAACTTTGAAGATCATGAAATATTTTTTGGTTTAAAGTTGATACAAGTACAGATATAAAAATGTTAAGTATTGGTGTAGCAGTAGCAGTTTGATTTATAGTTTATTGGGTTGATATTGTGCTAAGCATTGTGTGTTTCCTCAGCCTATAATGATTGCATATTTTTTTCCGATGGAGCCATGTTTGGTGAGTTTGCGTGATGAGTGGAATGATCAAAGGCTGTGACATTATTGAAATATTATAATTTGATGCTACACTTGTCCCTGTAGGCCTACCTTCGAAATAAAAGAAGGTTGTTTTATCACCACTGATTTCGAAACAAAATTTTAAAAATACTGTTTTAAATATTTTTTTAAAATTTTGGACTTAGGTGGATCAGATAATCGTAATGATATTATATATATGAAAGGAATGTTATACATGCTGCGATCCTTATTTTTTAATTCTAAATTATTTTAAATTTATCATATTTTATTTCAATTTTATTTTTCTTTTTAATTTACATGAATATATATATTCGTTTTATATCAATAATGAAGTACATAAATTTTATTTTACATGTTTATAAATAATTGTTTTGTTAAAAATAAAAAGAATATTATTTCAATATAAAAAAGTAGATTAAGTGATAAATTATTTACCAACTCTTTTAAACATCCCAACTATTATTGAAAACATCTTTTGTGTAAACTTTATCTTTATAAGTTAGTTTTGTAAAATTGAGTTAGGTTAGCTTTATATATTTATTTTAGATCTTTCCTAGACTAAAAATAATATTTTTTAATAACATATAAATAGGTATAAATCTCATCCTACAAACTAATTTTTTTAAAGTTAAAAAGATAATTCACTTATAAAAAAAAGTTAAAATATTATCATTCGTATAAGAAAGTAATTTTTTTAACAAAACGTGTTTTAGAAATTTTAAAAGAAATTGAATTTATAAAAAATTTTAACTAAATATTTAAAAGTTTTATATTATCTTTCGTCTTCTCTTCCCATTTTTTTTTCTTAACTCGATTTTAATAGAGTTGTTTATGTGATTAAGATCTAAATATTATTAAAATTATTATTTTTCTCAATATTAATTAAATATTTGTATATCAATAAGAATAATTTTTATTTATATTAGAATTATTTTTAATTATATTATAAATTACTATTATTTTTTTTATATTGAGATTTTATCTATTATTGCTGCCAAAGTATAGTTTGATAAACGAAAATTATATATTTTTAATTAATATCTGTTATTATTTTTTTGTTAATATCTACAGTAAATTTGTTTAATTTTCCACTTGATGGTTTTCTTCATTGAAAACTTGTTTGGATTTTCAGTTAAGACTGATGTTTAAATATTTTTTTGAAGATAATTTAAATACGTTATCAAAATTTAATAATTTTGAATTTATTTATTTGAAAAATAAAATAATTTAGAATAGTATCAATTCAAGTTAAGTATATTAAATATCATAAAATTCAAGTTAAATATCATAAAATAATTTAGAATAGTATTAAACGCAAAGTAAATCTATAATTTTTTTTTTTAAATTTTATGAGATAAAATTGTACCATGCACGAATATAAGGGATGGCAACGCTTTCCCCTATATTGTCAGCTTGTAAAAAAATTTGAGTATTCGATGTTGTGTACGATGGTCGAATTGGGTTCTTCGATGACCATACTTCAAATTGAAACTACAACTTTAATTGAAGTATTTTGTAAGAATGGTTTAAGTTCTCAAATGATGAGGTATTTTCGAATAATGTTCGTATTAAAGAACATGTTAACATTTTTTTTAATATGTATTTGTTTGTATTTGGACATGGTCGTTAAATAGTAATTCGACTTTTTTTGAAAATTAACTTGAACTAATATATTGTTTGCAACTATTATATAAGTTTTGCAAAGTTATTTTACTGATTTTTTTTTTGTTTAATAATCAAATAAAAGTTGGTTATTCACACTTTATTTGCGAATCAGGAAAAAATATTTATTTTACTCAAGCACATTATGATTTGAAAGCTAAACACTGCATACCTCATATTCTTTCTAAGCAGTCTAAACTATAGCTAGATAAAACTCTTAGTTTAAAAGAAAAAAAAAAAATCTAAATCTATCAAATACTTATACTGTATCTTAAATTTTAATTTAAAATAAATATAACCTAAAATCAAGTCTAAAGATTTGTCTTCTTTTATTTAAGTTATAGTTGAAAAATATTTATTGACTTCATGTATAATTATTTTTATTATAAAGATCTGGTAGGCGATTTTGTAAAGAATTGTTTTCATAATATATTTTATATATAATATTTAAATTTAAATTCTTTAAGAGCTTAAGCATAATTAAATATTGGTAATGTTAAAATATAAATAAAAATGACAGGGTTCCGGAAAAGAGAATACATCAATGGACAATACGAAAAAGTAAAAAAAGCCCGTACCATGAACTAAGTTTTTGTCGAGCATCATATGCTTTTGGGAGTTATCATTTTCATTTTTTTTGGATTTGCCTGGTCTTGCATCATATGCTTTCAGGATTAATAAAAGTCTTCATTTCTATTAAACAACAAATGACATAAAAATTTTTAACTTTAGCCAACGCCAGTCCCCTATGGAATGTTCTGGAACTTTTAAAATAAAGGTTTGAAGAGATAAGGTGCTCTATAATTATTTAAACATTTAAATCTTATAAAATAAAATTCATTCACGTAAGTAGTACAGAAACTTTACGACATATGCCTGACATACCACCAAACTGTCAGTGACATTTTCTGGGGCATGCATACTATTTCTGAATTTATTAATTTGCTTCTTTTTCTTCTCCACCATGCATCATTAAGTTTTTTTTTTTTTTTTTTTTTTTTTTTGGTTCAAAATATTTTATGGAATACTTCGAAACATTGCCATCCACCCGAGACAGATTTGCAGTAAGGGACCTTAATTTACAAAATAACTTTTAAACTTAAAAAAAAAGAGTAAAACCATTTTAAATAATATGATTCAGCAGATCAAACTTTTTTTGTAAGATTCAGCACTCTTGTATCGTGATCACATGATGGAAGTTTAAGAAACGATAGAATATAACATTTTTGCCACCTTATCACCTAATTTCAAATTAAATAAATTCCTCAAGAGCTCCAAACACGTAATAATATCTTTGCGTGAAATAACTCTGATTTAATTTTGTAGGATCATGATTGATCATAAAATAAAAAGCATGATCTTCGCTGTAACTAAGTTTAAGGTACTTCTAATTGCAAGGAAGCATTATAAATCAGTATGCCGCCAGTCCGTGACTTAATGGATCCCGTGTTATATTTACATTCATAAATCACAATTTTTTAGTGATCTTTTTAGGCAAAATAATCCCCTGCCTGTTGTTGGGATAAGGCTAGTTTCTCGATACAAATTCAGAAAATTTTGATAATTATTTTTTATCTTAATAATTATAGAATATCTTTTTATCTATCTGAAATCTAAAATCCTAACATATGGTTTCTAATATATATTTTATAAGAAATAAACATTAAATTTATAGATTTGGTTTTTTTAAACATCAAATACTTACATTGTACAATTGACCCGCATAAATATGTTTGATTGATTACTTGAACTTACATTATACGCATACAATTAAAAAGAGAAACAGTAACAATTACAAGAACTGAAAATACTATTTAATCCAATTGCATTCTTAAACAAATAAGTAATTTTAAAAATGATTTTTCAATGATTAATAAATATTTTTAAAAGTTAAAATTAGTTATATAAATACTCAAAATATATTTTAAGTTGACTAATTATTCCTATTTTGGGTGGAAAACTGCCTGCCCAAGATCACCATACTCTAATATATATTAAGATAAGATTGAGACTATAAAACATCTTTATTATTTTTTTAGCTTCTCGAGTTATTTATATTAAATTACTTAGAAACTATTTTTTTTTTTTCATTTTGATACATGCTTTGTTATAAAGTTCAAAAGCAAACAAGTAGGAACAAGCTCATGAAGATTAAAACACTTTATAGTCAACTATCCTAAGTATTGAAGACCAAGCGTAGAGAAATGTAAACCGAGCAGATTGGTAAGAAATTAATCTCTCCTCTTCTTCTTCTTCTCATTCCTCTCAGATGAATTCTTCAACTGAAAAATAATAGTAAAAATCCCGTCAATACGAATTTGCAAGGTAGAAGAAAACTATAAAAGGATGCTTTACAATCAAACTTACCATAATAACAAGAATCCTGACAAAAACTGCAACCAAATCAGTAAACAAGGTCAAGGCATGCTTTACATAGTCCAGATCGCCCATGTGTGCTCTCTCAACTATTTCTTGGGTGTCTACTATGATGTAACCCACAAACACCAAAAGCCCAAAGTACAACTGCAACAAAATGAAATGAACTCCATGTAATTTAAGAGTTAAAAGGATAAAAAAAATGCAAATATTGAATTCCTATAATAAGGGATGTTAATACTCCTTCTAACAATCTATTGGTTATCGGTTAATATTTATTAGAATAAGAAATTTAGACGTCTTAGTTCTTAATAAAGTGGCAGGATCATTGAACGAAAAGTATAACCGACTAAAATTTGTAACTTCCACTAAATTACCAATATTAGAGAGAATGTCAGAAAGACAGTCTTGAAAAGAGTATCGACACAAAACCAAGAATCAAAGTGCCCCAAGCTATTTTCACAAAAATGGAAATAATGATAGCCACTTACCTCAAACTTGAAGAGAGCTGTAGAACCTCCAAAGATGGAAGAAGCAAAGTGCAACCAGAGAAGGATGGACAATCCAGAAGAAACCAAGCCACCAAGGTAAAGGTACTCCCTACGTCTTGAAACTAAAGCTGCTCCCGAGAAGCATCCAAAGGCCAAGGATGTTGCCACCAATGCACTAAAGATAAGGCTGGAGCAACAAAAGAATAATGTCACAGAACTATAAAACATTCATCAATGCGCTAGCCAATTGTCCCCCACAAAGACTAACTATAAATAAAAGAACTAACAGGAGAAAAAAAATAATTGTACACTCAAGCTTTTATAGAAACTCTCATTTAACTTTTCCAATAAAATGATTTTAACTTATTCATACGTTTATATCAATATGAGAGAAGTTAATTTCATTTTCTTTTCTCATTTGCTTCACCTTTACAAAGTTGTTAAAAGTTTACCCAAACAAAATGTCATACGAATGTATCATATGAATCCTCACACAATCCATTGACCAGACATACCTTGGTTCTATTTGAATAGCCAAATCAATCAAGGGTCCAATGGAGGCACCCTGAAACAGTGACGCGGCCATCAACAAAGTCACCCTCTTCTTCTGCACATCACAAAAAAAAAAAAAAAAAAAAAAAA
>Ga0209489_110718_pt1 | contig 10051 bp, 6 predicted proteins | sample SiratrowhiteBW_FD_187527 | JGI IMG/M metagenome (GOLD analysis project Ga0209489, IMG submission 187527) | Root nodule microbial communities of legume samples collected from California, USA - Siratro white BW (SPAdes) (version 2) | ecosystem: Host-associated > Plants > Roots > Nodule | place: USA...
AATAAATAATAATAAAAACAAATATAACAATAAAAATAACTGCTTCCAAACTTGATTTGCAAGTTTTAAAAAATAAATAAATAAAATAATAATAAATAAAACAATAAAGAAATAGTCAACTCTCTAACTTCTCCCTCTCCCAACTCCACATAATATATTCTTAAAAAAAATAATAAAGATAATTGTGAAACTGTTCAAAACAACTCACATTCTCTACTCCATAAAAATAAAATTAATAATAAATAATAAATTGTTACCGTTAGAAAATGGCTTAAGTCTAATTCCTAGGTAGATTCATTTGGAAGATTAATTTAAAAAAAAAAATAATAATGAATAAGGAGAATGGGTCAAAGAGTGGTAACTTCTCTGAACCACCTTGATTTCAAAAAAGAAATAAAAATAAAAATAATAATAATGCAAATAAAAAAAAGGAAAAAAAATAGAAAAGAGGGGAGGGGAGAATGTAAAAAGAAATAGAAGAGAGGAGGAGGAAAAAAGAAAGAGAGGATCACTGATAAAGGAAGAAGACATTAAAAAATAGAAAAAATGAGAAAAACATTTGAGAAGAGCAAGAAAGACACGAGAGAAGAAAAGAAGAATTACTCCTGACAGAGAGAGGAAGAGACTAAGGGAAAGCATCAGGTATATTTTTCTTTTTACTTGTTTTAAGTTTTACTGCATAAAATAAAAAACATCCCCAATTATTTATATTTGATCAACATATATCTCCATCTCCATGAACGCATGTTCCACTACATTTCTGTGTTTATGTTTCTCTCTTGCACCATCTTTGCATTATGTTTCCTATACAACACATACTATCACAAATTGCACCAAGCAACCAACCCACGCTTCAAAAGCCACCACCAAAGCCCCCAAAACCACCATGGACAGCAATGTTGTGAGCCCCACCACGGGCAGCCGCAAAACACCCATGAAAACGCAACTTTTCTACTCCGAACGCCGCCGCCGCCGCCGTCGGTGGCCTCCACCGTCGCCGCCGCTCCCGTGGCGGCCACCGCCAACGCAAGCCACCTCGACCCTCGCCAACCATGGCTGCCGCTGCCTCCATTGTCTCCATAACATGTGCCTTTCAAACCCTAGATGGGTTTCTAGTTAGTGGGGGGTGCTGCACACACCCCATGTGGTTGTGCCTGCACGCTTTATTCCCCCAATTACCAGAATACCCCTGGCTTTAGGCTGAGTTGCCGTTAGTGGAGTTACTTCCTGCACCCTCATTAATTAAGTTCCGCACTCCAGCTCTTCACAATTACTAAACTGCCCTTAGCTCGGATTGGGTTTCCTATTAGTGGTGTTACTTCCTGCACCCCCATTAATTAAGTTCCGCACTCCAGCTCTCCACAATTACCAAACTGCCCTTAGCTCGGATTGGGTTTCTTATTAGTGGCGTTACTTCCTGCACTCCCATGAATTAAGTTCCGCACCCACACTCTCCACAATTATTAAAATGCCCTTAGCCCAAGTTGAGTTTCTTATTAGTGGCGTTACTTCCTGTACCCCATTAATTAAGTTTCGCGCCCACACTCTCCACAATTACCAAAATGCCCTTAACCCAAGATTGAGTTTCTTATTGGTGGGGTTACTCCTACACCCTCATTAATTAAGTTCTGCACCCACACTCTCCACGATTACTAAAGTGCCCTTAACCCAAGTTGAGTTTCATTGAGTCATGTTCTATTTTTGCATGCATGATTTCATTAAAAATTCTATGTTGCATATAACTGTCACATGTTATTTTCCAACACCAAATTTGATATATACCCCAATCCTTAAAGCCCAGGCTTTAAACCTGACACTGTTCCTCAAAGCCCAGGCTTTAAACCTGGCACCGTTTCTCAAAGCCCAGGCTTTAAACCTGGCACTGTTCCTCAAAGCCCAGGCTTTAAACCTGGCCCCGTTCCTCAAAGCCCAGGCTTTAAACCTGGCACTGTTCCTCAAAGCCCAGGCTTTAAACCTGGCACCGTTTCTCAAAGCCCAGGCTTTAAACCTGGCACCGTTTCTCAAAGCCCAGGCTTTAAACCTGGCACCGTTTCTCAAAGCCCAGGCTTTAAACCTGGCATTGTATCTCAAAAGCCCAGGCTTTAAACCTGGCACTGACACCATTCAATTACCTTATTTTCAAACATAAACTTTCAAAAATACAAATCAAAACAACCAACAATCTTATCATCAAAGAACTACGTAACCCTGATTCTCCATCCCTTAAATGGAGATACGTAGGAGCAAGGTCAAACCTTGTCGGGCTCCCTAAAACCGAAAAAAATATATTGTTTGTTTTATTTTAATCTCTTTCTTGAGAAAATAAATATTTTAAAAAATCATACTCAAATTACTTATTTAATTAAAGGTACCGTCTTAGGACGGGCGTTGTGGGGGTACTAACACCTTCTCCACACATAACCGACTCCCGAACTCTAAATCCGGTTTTGCGAACTTGCGTTATCTTGTTTTTGGTTTTCCATAATTTTTCCTAATAAACTATGGTGACGACTCTTCTGTTTCAAAAATTAAAATAAATATATTTTTGTTCGTCATCCCCATCATGATCCCGATTACGACAGGGTCTTTTATGCCCATAACCAATTAAAGAAGTAAAGAAAATTGCACTTATCTGATTGCCATTGTTATCATTCATGTCTTCATGGAATTTGGTAGGTACCATGCTTCTGCTGACCCCCGATTTAAATATTTTGTGGTTAAAAACAATTGATTTTCATAAAAATATCTATATACTATTGTAGAAAACAATTTTTTAATGAAAAATTAAAATTAAAATTTATTAAATTATATCGTAAAGAATTATTTTGATATATAATCCTTTTACTTTTTCTTTAAAGCTGCAATATTCTAAGTTTAATATAATACATTTTCATCAAACAAAATATTGAAAACTCTTTTCATTTTTTAAAGATTTTTTTCTAATTTAAAGTTATTATAAGCAATATGAAAATTTAAATATATTGTTTGTTCGTTCTCTTATAATAATTGACGTTTCACCTAGATTATATACATTTTAATATAGTTTTTTTTTTACTACATGGAGTGAAAAAGGCAAAATACTAAATTTGTTTAAACAACAACACAAACCATACATATATTATTTCATTTGAGTTTCATTTAATATTTTTGAATCAAGGTTAAATTCTTAACTATTTAGTAATTTATAATTATCAATTTTTTTTAACTGGAACATTAAATTTTCATTTTTTCAATTGGATCTTTCCATTTAATAATTTCTCAAAGTAATTGTTGCTTACTTGTTCATTCATTCTCCTTTTCTTCATCTCATTTTCTCATGCAACTACATATAGCTTTTGTGACACTTCATCTCTAATCTGCTTTCTTCAATATTTCAGAATTCAGAATACAAACACATCCTGCTACACAGAATACTATTACTACAATGCAGGTTACTTACTTTCTACTGAATTTCAATCTCCTTCAAGTTCTTAACTCTTTTTTTTTTTTTTTTTTTTTTTTTTTTTTTTTTTTTTTTTTTTTTTTTTTTTTTTTTTTTTTTTTTTTTTTTTTTTTTCATTTTTTCTATCCACATTTTGATCCTTATTCTGTTTTCCTCTTCTGGGTCTCTCTCATTTGGGACTTTTCTCTTTTATTCCAGACAAGAACAGTGCAAGTGAAGCAACTTTCAGATCTCGCTGGTGAAAGGGAAATTCACGAGTTCTTCTCATTTTCTGGAGAAATCGAGCACATTGAGATCCGAAGGTGGGTTTTTTACATGTCCAAATTTCTTAATTTCTAGTTTTTATGTTTTTTTTTTTTTTTTTTTTTTTTTTTTTTTTTTTTTTTTTTTTTTTGTTTTTCAATTTATGAAAATCATCATATGCTAGTTGTAGTGTAATTTCTGAGTGGTAGCTAAACGAGGAAGAGCAAATTAAGGGGTGCTCTTGGTTTTGATTTTATGTGTGGCAGTGTGAGAAATGTAATTTTTTTATTTATACACACACTTGGATGCACTAAAGTAAAGAAAAAACAGAAAATGGTATGGTTTAACTATTATTGTAGTGTAATGTATGTGCTTTGCTACAGTTCATTCATTGAAATTGCTTGTTATATATCTTAGCATTCTTGGTATTTCTAGCTTGGCAAATGTGACTACAGATGAAGTGAATGCTTGCTGTAGGAAACGGTTATGTTTCATTGCTTTGGATTTAGATGTCGCAAGTCTTTAACTTCATTTCTTGATGCTTGCTGTTAGCAATCAAGTTTCTAATGGTTGGATGCTTGTGTCTGTTTGTTGCAGTGTATTGGGGAAATCAAAGACAGCTTTTGTCACATTTAAAGACCCAAAAGCGCTTGAGATAGCATTATTGTTATCGGTATGTCTCTTTTATTTTGTATCTTTGTTGGTGTGTTATGTTTGATTTGTAATGAATCTTGACTCAGAGAAAGGAGGGAAATTGTTTTTTTCAGCTTCTGTTGGTGTTTAATTCATTTCTGTGTCACGTTTTGAAACAGGTTCTTTACAATTTCGAGAAGGATAATTCGACACTGAACTGAGTTCTTTGAACTTTTAAATTTTGAGATTGGATTTAAGTTATAGGTACTACAACAAAAACATTTTTTCCACTAGATGGGGTTAGCTATCTGGAGCAAATAATGACATAACGTTCTATAGTAAATCATGTCTGCATACTAGTTAAATTGAATCTTATTGTAAATAATGTCCGTAGTGGCTTTTCCTATAGGTTTTATGATTTTACCATCTTTTCCTCAATAGGTGCTGTGCTACCCAATTACCCGTCCAATCTATACATTTTTACTATATGTCTTGCATGTCCACTTGTCCATAGTAACGTTCTGATTTTTTTGAGATCATTCTTAATTTGTTGCTGGCTGTATGTCATCCATTCAGTCCCATATGACATCATAGTTCTTATGGTTGACATCTTGTATGATGGATCTGAGACTGAAATCATGTTGCTTTCAGTATGGTATGGCATCAATTTTCACCTCTAAGCTAGAATTATCATACCTCTTGCTAATCTGACCTTCAATATACTCCATTTTACTTGTGCTAAATGAAATGGTGATTGTCTTTATCAAGTGAAATTGTTATGGTTGTCTTGGTAATGCCATGTGCTTAATTGAGGTTCCAGTTGGATGAGATTGAAATCCTCAAGATGTCATTTTATGGTTTCTGTTATGCAGAGAGTAAGCATAAAAATTTTCTGAATTTGTACATAAAACTGGATCAAAATAAAAGTTATATGATATCGAATGAACAGTAAGCTTTGTGCTAGTTCTATCATTTGCAGTGACAAATTTCTTGCAACTGCCATTCAGGAAGTATGATGTCACATTAGCAGAGCAGGGCTTATTTTTTTTTAATACTTAACAATGTATATTTGATTGCATTTTTTATTTGATATTTTGGTTTCAATGTCTTTCCTCTGTGGGCTTTTTTAGTCTTTTGATGCGATCATATTTCTGTTTGTGTTGAATTGGGAGCTTTCTCTACTTAGATAAACTTTTGCGCTTGGTGATGTGTAAAAGTAAAATTTCTGTTGTCCGCCAGGGAGCAACATTAGTGGACCAGATTGTGAGTATAACTCCAGTTGAGAACTACATACCAATACATGAGAATGACATGCAGGTCAGTATGTGAAGAACTCCTGTACTGTATCATGTATCAGTATTGCTAAAAAATTCAGAACTGATTGATTTCAATTTATGCAGGAAGTAAGGATGGTAGAAAATACTATAGATGTAGCTCTTGACAATGTTTCACCAGATATTGAGGTATAATTAAGATCTAATGTTTTGCATGATCTATTTTTCCTGATTTGATATTCTTCATGGGAATGTAAGGTTAGGTAAAAAGGCGTGGAAAAATATTATCAGTGTGCTAACGGCTTTCCATATGCATCTTCTAGCACTTTAATATACCATAATACTTTGACATTGCAATTATTAATATTAAAGTAATTTATATTTATACCAGTATCAAACAATCTTTAGGGTTTCTCATATTGTGTCAGGCAAATATTACAGGCACTGTTCACTTAATACTAATAAACTTTTTTCTTTTATAAATTGAGCTTATGGTTTGATGTACTACATCTCTCAGGAGCACAAAGCTAGCCTCACCAATGGAAGAATATACATTAATAGAGCACAAGATGTAGTTACTAGTATGCTGGCAAAAGGTTCAGCAATAAGACAAGATGCTTTGAACAAAGCTAAAGCATTTGATGAAAAGCATCAGTTAACTGCAAACGCATCTGCAAAGGTCATTTCTTTTGACAAAAGAGTTGGACTGACCGATAAACTAACAGTTGGCATCTCTGTCATGAATGAGAAAGTGAAATCTGTTGATCAGAGGCTTCATGTTTCAGATAAAACTATGGCAGCAATATTTGCTGCTGAGAGAAAACTGAATGATACTGGATCAGCTGTCAAAACAAGCAGGTTAGTCAGGTCTTTTATACTGAATACAATGTAATGTAATTTATACATAAAGGGTGGACGTTTACGTTTTAGGATTAGTCTTATAATACTCCTATAAAATAATTTTCTTATGAAAGTTGAAATCCATCAACATAGGTGCATACAAAGTTCAAAGAAAATAATCTCTTGTTTTTACCAATTTGTTTGAGAGATTTTGAAAAATACGACATTATTTCTCTTGATAAAAGCTTTACGTGGCACGTAAAAGTTTTCAATAAGAAGATCAAGTTCATAAAATATAAAACTTAGTTGATTCATTCTTAATGAAACTACTTTACTTTTACCTATGACATGAGTTGAAAAGAGTTTAGATATCTGATAGAAAATGATTTGTTTCTTCTAATTCAATTGAAAACCAGTATAAGAGGGTTTATGTAGAGCTCTACTTCCCTAGTATATTGATTACAATATCTCTTTTAGTATCCTACACTATCTTAGATGCAGTAATCACAAAGATTGATAATATCTCCTTGTAACTCAACAATAAGTTTTCAAAATTCAATACTCTCCTTTAAGTTGGTGAATGAATATCTATCATTCCCAACGTGCATGTGAGATCATGAAACTGTAAAGGCCCTTCTGTAAACAAATCTACAAGCTGAATTCTTGATGAAACAGTGATAAGACCATTATCCATTGATGAGGTGTTGGTGTATCACAATGTGTTTTGTCCTATCATATAGAACTTGATTGTGGGCAATACTAATACCATATCACAAAATTCAGCCGCACTAGACCTAGCCACTGCATTTTGTTTCTTCTCCTAGTCACCAAGTTTCCACCCAAGAAAATGCAATATCTAGAGGTGGACCTCCTATTAGTAATAGAACCTGTATAATCTGCATCAGTGTATATTTCCATGTTTAATTTCCATATTTCTTGAACAACAATCTCTTTTGTGGACTTGTCTTCAAATATTTAAGGATTCTATTCACAGCCTGTAAGTGGTGTTCTCTAAGATCATGCATGAACTGATTGACCACACTCACAACACAAGCTGTCTGGTGTGGTGTGGGCTTAGTAAACGAGCTTCCTTACAAGCTTCTAATATTGACCATTATTTACTACAGAGCTATCTTCATCACTCCCAATTCTATGGTTTTGTTCTGTAGCAACTCTAGGTTTTGGACAAGGTTGGGTTTATGTGTTCTCTCTCTAATATTGTACACGAAGAGACTTTTGGTGTTGATCCTCACTTAGGACTAGATTTTCCCTTATCAGGAGTAGCCCCAAAAATATCCTTGCAAGAAGTGTAGCGGGGTAGTATCAATGTAAGAAGATTCCTTCAATAGAGGGAGAAAAGGTTTACTCAGATGACAAAAGAACTTAGCTTCTATACAAGGATTCAGTTTCAAGAAAAGTAACATTCATAGAGGTATAAATTCTTAAACTTAGAGGATGGTAGCAACAATATCCCTTTTTATCCTAGGAACAACTAATGAATAATAGCTCCAGGATCCAATTTCCCATGAAATTGACTATGAACATGAACAAGCACAACACACCCAAAAACATGACTTTGGGTAATCGATACTAACCAACACTGTGACTATCTGGAACTTGAGTGGGTAATCCATTGATAAGGTAGGCAACAGTGAGGACAACCGGGACCCATAATTTTTAAATATTTATAAATATATCTAGATAAGTTAAAAATATGCTTTTGTTAGAAGTTCTCAAACTTTACCTATGCAAAATCTAATTTTTACTTATAGAGAAACATTTTAATTTTGTCTTCTTTTTCTTTCCCTATAGGTGTGTGTATTGACAAGTTTATTTGAAAATGTCATTAATTTGACATAGGCTGTTTGTTATCAGTTGTTAATGGCCTTCCTGTCCTTGAACAGATATTTGACAGCTGGAACAGCATGGTTTAATGGTGCTTTCAGTAAGGTGGCAAAAGTTGGCCAAGTTGCTGGCACTAAAACGAGAGAAAAGCTCCATTTGGCTGTATCAAACTTGACAGCAAAGGTGGGTTGGGTGCTTTTTATGTCACCACATCAAATAATAACAATTAAGAGTAAATTACAAATTTTGAGATTGCACATGACATTCATTGGCTTTTCTAACTCCTGCAGTAATCTCCCTTAATCTGTCTGCAATAATTTATATTGACACCCTTGTTACCCAAAAAACATGTTACATTGTGTACTCATGTGAGGGGAGTTGTGGTAAGCGGAATTATTGTGAACATTGAAAAGAACAAAAGTATCATGTGTAATTTAAGAACATGGGGTATCAGCATAATTCAGCCTACTAATAGTTATTTGTATTTTTTTTTTTTTTTTTTGTTTCAGCATGGTTGAGTGAAACTAGTTATTCTATCAAAAGAGGAATTGGATTTGTGCTCCAGTTTTTAATCTTTAATTTATCTTGCCAATTCTTAGTTCCATCTTTTGTGGTCCCCTCATGCAGGAACCACCAGTTGCTGCATAAACCAGAATTTCGTCATTTGTGGTCAACCTTTGAGGAAGCTCTCAGCACAATTGGTTTTGAATTTGATAGTAGAAATTTGAGTTACTGAGAGACTCTTGATTTGGATGAGAGCTGCTTTCTCTGTCCTTTATCAGTGGCTTGTAGCAAATATGGTGATTCAATTTATTCATATTTTTTATATTCTTTGTTTTTCCTTGTTTGCTGCTTTGTGATTTTGCAGTGGTAATTTTGTGGCTATTGTATATTTGTATTTCCCTTTGTGAAAAATGAATTATAGCTGTGGTGTAACAAGTTTTTTTCTTTTCTTCTCCCCATTTGTTGAAGTATTTAGCTGTGATCAAACTTAAAAGAATATTTAAAGTATATTATTTTAATTGTTGTTTGTCAGTTGCTTTAGTTCTAGAAGATTAGCTTCACAACTCATTCCTTCAATTTCTTAATTCCTTTATATGCTGTTTAATGGCTCATTATCTATGACCCTTTATCCATTTTTATAAGTCTTCAACATTTGTCACCATGAGAATTGTTTCAAAAATAAATAATAATAATAATAATTATTATTGTTATTATATTAAACTATATAAAAAAAATTCATATTAACTGACTAATTTAGGAAGCATTGATATAATATAATTAAAGATATTGGTTTTTTATTTTAATTTTCGAATTATACTCAATTTTAATTATTTAACATGATAATGAAAGGGTAATAAAATCGATTTCTCTTCGATCAAAACCACAACCACCACAGTCAATTGACGTAAAATAATAATAAAAGAATCGATAATGATAAGAAAACTATGTCATACAAAGCTTTTGAAAAGGAAAACAATTTATACTTTTTTAAAATAAAGAAATCTTAATAATATAAAGCCACGAGCCAAATATACAGTTCATTTTGCAATCAATTTTCCTAAGTCATTATATCTTCTTTTGTATATATAAGTATTCTGATTAATTGAGACACTCAAAGTTTAGACTTAATACATGTTTCTATTTGTATTTTCCTTTTATTTTATTTGTATTAGGTTTTTCACTGAAAAGGAATATCAAGTTTAAGGTAATTTGTTTTTTCAAAAAAATTATAATATATATACATACATATATATATATATATATATATATA
>Ga0209489_110719_pt1 | contig 10049 bp, 10 predicted proteins | sample SiratrowhiteBW_FD_187527 | JGI IMG/M metagenome (GOLD analysis project Ga0209489, IMG submission 187527) | Root nodule microbial communities of legume samples collected from California, USA - Siratro white BW (SPAdes) (version 2) | ecosystem: Host-associated > Plants > Roots > Nodule | place...
ACAAATAAGGTCATGCATATGGGCAATACTACATCAAATAGGTATGTTGTTATATATAATGTATATTTATATGTTAAAGACTGTTTTGTCGGTTAAAATAATTTTGTCTGTTATATGCAGGGTTGAACAAGCTCATGGAAATTTGAAGCGTATCTCGCAAAATAGCATGGGTGATTTGTGTACATGTTGGGATGCAATCAACAATCTCCTTGTCCTTCAACATAATCAGATTAAGGCATCATTCGAGATGAGTCTAAATGTTGCTACCCACTCTTACAACATCCCATTGTATAAAGGTTTATTGGGTCTGGTAAGCAAGTATGCATTGGTACACATTGCAGAGGAGTTCAATAAGGTAAAATTTGATGGCTTTGATAAGAAAAACTGTGGTTGTGTTCTTAAATATACTCATGGCTTACCATGTGCTTGTGAGCTTGCAAGATATGATGTTGGTGTTATACCACTAAATGTAGTGCATGTGATGTGGACTAGACTTAGTTTCTCAGACTTATCATCAAGTCAGTCATCATCTGAATTGTCTATTAACCAAGAATGGGAGGTGATTTCTAAACGCTTTGATGAGATTGATATTGGAGGTAAAATCACCATAAAGGGCAATCTGGCTGAAATTGCATACCCTACAATGACATCATTATGTCCCCCATTGGAAAAGGTTAAGACAAAAGGGTCACAAAAGACTAAATAGAAACGATTAGAGAGGTCAACCAAGCGTGACCCTTCATACTTTGAGCATGTAGACAAGATTCATTCCATGGAGGATAGTTGTTCTACACAGAAGGCTTTAAGAGTGAAGGTAAAATCTCATTTGCAGTTGCCCTTTAAAGTTTTGTCCGGTCTTGATCAATTTCATCCTATTACTCACCCATACATACTGGACATCATTGATGTTAAACCTGATGGACATTGTGGTTATCAATCAATTGCTGCATTGTTGGGAATGGGAGAAGAGTCATGACCATTAATCAGAATGGATCTATATAAAGAAATATGTCAATGGCATGATCAATATACAAACATCTTTGGTAGCCATGAGCGCTTCGATGAACTTAAGAACTCTTTACTTGTTGAGGGGACAACATCTGTAAGTGTTTATGTTTAATTTTTCATTAACAATTCTAACTGCAATGACATATTACTAACCCTTTAATGTTTTGCAGGCAGGTGTTGAGAAGTGGATGACTATACCAGATATGGGTTACGTCATTGCAAGTAGATATAATTTTATTCTTGTTTGCTTGTCATTGCAATAAAATGTAACCATTTTTCCATTACTAAGTAAACCACCTGTTGGTGTTAGTCAACATCGGATAATATGCATAGGACAGGTTTATGGGAACCATTTTGTACAGGTAATGTTTATAACTTACAAAATTATGCAACCTGTTATGTCATATTGACCAACTTAATTTTCAAATTCATTTACAGGTTAACTTGATTGATGGTTGTCCATTACCAAATATAGACATTATTTGGACCATTCACAGTTCTCCAGACTCACAATTATAGCTATCTCATTATATCAGCAGAATGCAACAATTAGTATCTATGTTAGAATCAAGTACATCATATGTAAATCATGGTGATGATTGATTAATATATATGTAAATCTTAGTTATGATCGATTAATATTGTACCAACATACTTAATACATAAACCAAGTAAATACTACATACATAAACCAAGTACCAACATAGTGAATACATAAACCAAGTACGAATATAATGAATACATAAACCAAGTACGAATATAGTGAATACATAAACATGGTCAGAAATACATATGAGGTACACATAAAACCCTGAGAACTAGACGTCCCTCTCCCTCGGCCACCTCTGTGTCGTCTACTGTATACTTGTCCTTCACGTGAACGTGTGCGAGCCAATTCATAGGCAGCTACTGTATCTTCATGCGCATCTCCACAACTAATTGCCCTCTGCAATAGGGTGGCTATCCTTCTAAAGATACTCTGAAAAAATTAAACAATAACAATAATAATGTAATCATTTACAATAATGAAATAAAAGTAAAAAATGTCAATGTAATCAAATATCGAGGGTGGCTGCTGCTGCTACTGTGACGACGAGGCTGGCAGATCTTTGTCATGACTATGACTATGACTATGACTACGGCTACGACTACGAGGATCTGCTTCCTCATCACATCTAATGACATATGGATGTGACACACGAGTATACCAAGCAATATAGTCCTCCGAGCATGCATATGGGCCGACACTAGGTATCAATGCAGTGAAAACATTATCAGAAAAAATTGTACCCAGCGTGCATTAACTGTATTAAAAGCAGCCATATCTTGCAGTGGAGGAGGAGGTGGTATGGTCTGCATATACCCATACTGTCTCAGAAATCTATCAGGAAGGTGCATCTGAATGGTATGTCCATATTGGAGAAAACCCTGAAAAAATGAAATTGGCTCAAGAGGCCGAAAAACTCTATGAGAAGTGTATGGACACTAGATGACACCAGAGAGGGTCAATCGATCTAGTTGTTGTCGGACATCAACTAACCTAGAGGGATGTCGACTGACCATGTATCGACAAGCCCGTGGAAGTTCTTCACTCTAGCTCGGGTTTACATCTTTATTTCCCATAAGTGCTCGTATATCCACTGTTAGCACTAGGAGCTACTGTGATGATTTGATGAAGCCAACCAAGTGAAGGGGATTAAGACCTTATGATCATATGTGGAATGCATGAAGATTTCATGAAGATTGAAGAACTTGGTCCAGAACTTAGGATTGTGTGTTGTGCGGTAGGTTTAAGGTCTAATCAGTGATGCATGCAATCTTTATCAAAGATAAGATCCACAAGTATTTTCTGAATTAACACAAGTTTGAGAAATCATTAAAATCAAAACTTGTGTTTTGAACAACTGTTTTAACTGGAGAAAAACAGTCGACTATTTGAAAAATCAATCGACTGAATTTTAAATGACAGTTGTCTAGAAATAGCTGGCACGAAATTTTGGAAAGACACGAAAAATCATTCTAAACATTTTCTGAGCAAGAACATTTGAGATTTCAAAGAGAGAAAAAGTGCCCTTGAGTCTAGTGATCAAGATCAATCAACATTTTTATCAAGAACTATTTTCTTGAACTGCTACTGGAGCTTTGATTTGACTGAGACAGTTTCTTTACTGATTTGATCATCAGACTAAGCCTTCTATACCCTTTCTTTATTACTTTTGTAATCTGTTGTATAGAAGTGCTTGTATTGCTTGAACTGTGATAATTCTTTCACTATATTGAAGGTTATTCTGCTGTGAGTTACCTGGGTTGGTAATTCTATTCTGTACAGTGGGTTCTGTACAAGTTGTGACTTGCTGTAGGTTTCAGCAAGGGTGTTCTTGAAACACACAGTGGGTTTCTTTGTGATTTCTTGTTCTGTTGTGGGTGCAGCAGTGTTTTACTGCGGGTTGCAGTGAGACATTTTTGGGTTATATAGTGGACTCTGTATAACTGTGACTTGCTGTGGGTTTCAACAAGGGAGTTCTTGAAACACACAGTGGACTCTGTGTGGTTTCTTGGTCTACTGTAGGTTCAGCAATGGTGTTGCGGTGTGGAGTGTTTTTTTACTGTAGGCAAGTGTTGTAAACGTGATCAGGTTGATCAGTTTTAGTGAAATCCTTACTGTGTGTGAGGGACTAAACGTAGCCCGGTTGTTGGGTGAACCAGTATAAAAATCTGCTGTGTCTTAAATCTCTCTTGCTCTCTCTCTTTACTGTTCTTGTTAAATCTTGCAAAGTTTCTTGAATTTTTAGAATTGATTAAATCTTGCTAACTTCATCAACTTTCTGAAAACCTTTTTTAATAACTTCTGAAAACACATAATCAGATTAAACAAAATCTACTCTGAATTGTTTTGAATCTGTTAATAACCAGTATATCAGTTTTTTGTAAATCTTCTGTTTCGTCATTTACTGGGTTTATTGTTTATCAGTTTATTTTTCCAGAAAACTTTATCTTTCACTATTGCTGATTAAAGACTGTTTTCATACACTTAACATAGTTTGTATTGTTTAACAAAAAGGTTTTTAATCAGTGAATCGTTATAAACTTGAAGTTGATCTAACTTTGATTTCTTGATTCAACTTTTCAAGAACTGCCTTTACAGTATACTGTGTATTCAAGAACTGTTTTTTGGTTACAGTTTACTGTATCTGGTTGATTAATATTGTGCTGAAACTGTTTGATTGAACCATTGTTGTTTGCTTAATATATCTTCTTTAGTAGTTTCCATAAAAATTACTCATTCTCCAAACAGTTTGCAAAAATTTTCAAGTGTTCAATTCACCCCCCCTCTTGAACTTGGCCAAGACATATTTTACATCCATGCCTGTCAATAATAAATGAAGTTGGAACTAATAAAACATAACCTTCTAAGTTATTTAGTGGTAATTAAATTCATGTACCTGTAACAGAATAATGAAAACACCCAACTGTTTGGTCCCAGCCAGAGAAGCATCTCCTAGCTTATCATACATGTGTGCCAAAGTAGCTGCTCCCCAGGCATAACTACCACAAACCGCAAGCTCCCAAAATAGTGCCAAATAAGAAATGAAGACAGATGTGGCACTTTTGTCAACAAAAATTGTGCATCCAATAAGATGCAACAAATATGCCCTTGGAGCAAACTCCCAGCCTTCATTTTCACACCATGCCTCATAGTGACCTCTCAACCAACTTAGGAGTACAGCATTGCCACGACTATCCCGCAAAGCGGCATTAGTAGCACCATCAGGAACACCTAACAGTTCTCACATCACAGAAACAACTCCACTGTTGTCTAACCTTTCAAAAATGGGAAACTGCCCCATAATAGGTAGGTGGAGAAGGCTTGACACATCATCCAATGTGATTGTGATCTCACCAAATGACATGAAAGGTATTGGTGTCCCGATGCCACCTCTCAACAAATGCGCACATCAGTCCCTTGTCAGCTACCTCATGGCACATGTTGCATAGAGGCAATAATCCGCTATTGACAATCAAAGCAAACACCTCAGCACGAGGAAGACCAAAGTTGTTCACTTTTCTCCCATGGGAGACTAACTTTAGGACTTCACAATCCTAAACAAAATACAACAAATGATATCAAAAAGTTCACATATTAAACACAAACTGAATACAAAAACTTATAACATAATCTTACCTCACCCTCCCACAGCCTCAATGCTACATGATGATTATAACTTACCAAAAGGGACATATCAGATGGTCCCCCACCAATGCAAGGAGCTACACCACCAATATCAACAGCATCAGTAGCAATAGGAGGAGCACTAGATGAAGCACCTCGATCTCCTCTACGCACTAATGCTCTAGGCCTTCTACGCCCTTCAAGCTGTGAAGATGCTTCTCTGGTCCTCGCCATATCTGTCAGTGCACAAAGTTACACAGCACAAAGTTAAACAAATATTTGGACAAATGATAACCGGATGAGAAGGCCATTCGGTTATCATTCAAAACAAATTTGACAACTGGATAGCCTCCTCATCCGGTTTACAATTTTACATAATTGTAAACCAGATGAGCAGGCCATTCGGTTGTCAATTTTTTTCAAATGACAATAGGATGGCACCCCCCATCCGGTTCACAATTTCGTTATAATGTAAACCAGATGAGCAGGCCATTCGGTTGTCAGACAACTGGATGGCCTGCTCATCCGGTTTACATTATAACAAAATTGTGAACCGGATGGGGGTGCCATCCGGTTCTCATATTCATAAAAAACATCGAACCGGATGAGCACATCCGGTTCTCAGATACACAGATCGGAAAAATAACCGATTCGCCGTCGATAGCCCCCAAACCCCAAATTAACTACTCTAATCATCAATATCACTTACTAATTACAAATAAACATCACAAATTGATTACCTTATGCTTCTTTGAAGGCTGAATTCAAGATTTTGACGAACTAAAGGACGAGGACACACAAGACGATAACTAAACCAGATGCGTTGGATTATAACCAGATGAGATTCGTCTGAACCGGATGGAGGAAGAATTCGTCCGTGGCACAGCGGAGAGCTTGGAAGAATGACGGTGGTAACGATCACTGGCGGCGCACTTCGAGAGAGTTAGGTTTAGAGTTTGAGAACTGAATGAGACAGTGGCACACATATAGGGGGTGAAGGGGGTGGAGGCTAGTTCTAACTTTGCACATTTAATTGAAGGGTATAATCGACATTTCAGCTTTGGTATGGGGGTGCAGGAAGAGGGTATGGGGGTGGAGGAAGAATTCGTCCAATGTTTATTTTTCTTTATTTTCTTTTTAACCCTTATTGATATTCATACCTCATTATTTACAAAAAAGACTCGGTTCATAAACCCAACTTGATTATTTCCACACCATTTTCATAACATACCTCATTATTTGAAAAAAAAAAGATTTGGGCTCATAAACCCAACAACTTGACTATCTGCAAACTACATTTTTGTACAACACTTCTTAAAATGTATTTGGCTGAGTTTAAGATGGGGTGAATTGAACTTTAAAAGATTTTTCCAATTTAAAACACTAAAAACAGTTTTAGTGAATAGAAAACCTTTTCTGAATCTCAATGATAAAAGATTTAGGGTGCAATGGTGAAATAAATCGATCTCAGGCACAAATAAATCGATTTATTTTGCTGGCAGAGAGCAAATTTCAAACAGCATACACAACAGTTGAATTTTATGCAGCAGAAATGATTCTAAACAATATAATCCAGCAAAGACAGTATAAGGCAAATTAAATCACACAATTTAAAAGTAATATATCACACACATTCAATCACACCAAATTGCACACAAGATAAAATACAAAGAGAAATACTAATACTCAATTTACAAGTTTATGTAACTGAGATATATCAAAAACAATATCAACCAAGAATGTCAAGTCCAATGCAACTATATCAAACACAACAGTTCAGCATACTCAATATAAAGATGATCAAGACCAAAGATTCACAATCACTTCAATAGTATCACACCAGCACATCAAAGACAGTTTTACAAATCAATACAGAAATACTTATTTTGGATTTCAAAAATTAAGAAGAATTAACATTGCTACTATCAAGATCAGATTGGACAACCACTAAGATTGAAAACAGATATTGAAATTCAATTACTACAATAATAACAGTTCTACAAATTATTCAGAATTCAATTGGAACAAATCAGTTGTGATTTGGAATAAAAAACAAAGACACAATCTCTGCAGAAGAATCACAAAACAATTTACAATTTGAAGTTTTAGTATAATATCACAAAACATATTGCTTTTCAGTTTCAGAGATGTTACAGACCCTTGTGAAGGCAAAGTTATACCCAATTCAAATCACAAAAACCAGACCCAATGAGCAGTATAGTAATTTAAACCAATTACTCTTCAGATTATCAAGAATCAATTCTATTACCAATTTATTTCAATGAGCAACACAAGAACAATTTAGAATTGGAAGAGTAAGGTCAAGAATAGCAGAACACAGTCAGTTATACTGGTTCACCCTTCCTCAAGGGCTACGTGCAGTCTCCTTTGCCCCTCAAGCAAAGAAAGTTCCACTATATCAATTAATTGTTCAATTTACAATCAATCACACAATTCCTACTCCCTGTAAGAATAAAGAAATCCACTAAATTAATCAACTACTCCCTGCAGTCCCCCAATCAATTCAGCAAACACACAAGGCTATAAATCCTATAATCTAAAACAATACAAACATTCAAGTGTTTTACAGAATTACAAATAATCAACTCATATCTTGATACAAAAGGGATCAAGAATGGTTAAGAAAGACTCCCTGATTGGCACGCAGAAGAGACCTTTGCACAGTCTTGAAGAATTCTAACGGCACAGTGAATTGGTCAAGAGTGATTCTTTAACAAAAAGCCCCAATTGATTTTGATCAAGAAATTCTCAATTACCCAAAGTGTTTTTCACAGTGATCTCAGGAATTGATTCTCAATTTCTGTAATTCAGACTTACGCGCACGTTAGAAACCTTGCAGTTTTTATAAAAGAAAAAGCCCACAATTATGTTTTTCACAAATCACTTATTCCAGTTCTGCCAGGCACGAATAAATCAATTTCATGAAAACTGGAATCAATTTATTTTTGTCCAGTGCAGTGTATTTCAAACCAGTTTGCACCAAACATTAGCTAGCTCACTTTGATTAGTTTTTTAATCACTCTTAGACCATTGTGTTGGTGGACTTCTCCTCAATTATGCATAGTTTCTTTGCCAATCAAGCTCTCACTCACTCACATAGGACCAAATCCCAAATCTCCTCCAATTGCTTGCTTGCTTTGTCTTGCTTCTTTTGTCTTGTTTGGCTTCATCAAATCTTTATTCTTGTGAGAGTACTAACAACTTCCTTATTTAAAAAAATTATGGGCTAACAAACCTAAAAACTTGACTATTTACACATCCCATTTTCATACCACACCTCGTTATTTTTTAAAAAATTTGGACACATAAACCCAACAACTTGGCTATTTGCACCCACCATTTTCATACCACACCTCATTATTAAAAATGCCTGGGCTTATAAACCCAACAACTTGGCTATTTGCACACACCTCATTGCTATGTCACTCTCTTTGATGGTTTTGGATTTATTCCTTGCTCTGTATCTTGATTTTTCCCTGGAGTGCAAAAGTCTAAGTGTGGGGGAATTTGATGAGTCATTATTTTCCCTTATTTACTTGTCTTTCTGTACCTATTTGGATTAGTGATTTGTGCTTAACTACCTATTATTTTCTCAATTTCACTGTTTGGGCTTCATTTACGATTAATTTTATTTAATTTGGATTTTCTGAGCTAATTCTACTATTATTTTCAAGGTAACTTTGGAATTTTATTGGGCTTGGAAATTAATTCTGGAATTCAAGAGCAGCTGCCACATTATCAGTTCTTATTTTCAGTTTTTGTTCATTGGACCATAATTGAAATTTTTTGGACCCATTAGGTTTAGTATTGAGGGTGGACCTAGGTCTAGCCGCCTATTACAAGAGGTGAAGCGCAGATAAATCTTTATTCTCGACTTTTGGGATTCAGTTCGTTCTCTCTCTGTCTCTTTGGAAAGGCTGGTTTCGTATTTATTTTCTCTACAATTACATTCTATTTTTGTTTCAATTGAATTTCGTTCCTGTTTCAATTCTTTTTTGTGTTTAATCTTTGTTTGCTTCATTTAAATTTAATGGAAGGTTAATTTATAAGGTTATCCTTTTGATTCAGATTGCGATGAAGCTTTGATGTTGTTGTTGTGTTATTTTTGCTCTCTTCGTCTCTTAACTCTTCATCATTTTATTTTTGTGCTTATTACTTTTACTAGTTCATGCTTAATGTTTCGATTAATATGAAATTCGTGTTTTTGTTCATGCTTAATGGAGTGAATGGTTAATTTGCATAAGGAAAACTTGTGTTAATTCTCACTTATTTAATTAATTCGGGTTGGAATTAAGGTTCAACAAGTTGAGTATGAATTTATGTGTCTTGTGATAATCGGACTGGAATCTAATCAAGAGGGCAATCTAATTCGGTTGTTGATTTTTTTTATTTTATTAAATTCAATTATATCACAACCCTCCCTTTCTGTGTGTTTAATCCTTTGACAGGAAACTAGGTCCTTGGGAGACGACCTAGGAGTCACTTCCTAATACTGCATTTAACTGTATTTATTTGACCGGATACGGCTTCGATCAAATTTGACTCCGTTGTGGGGATTGCAAAAAAAAGCTATGTTGAAAACAACAAAAAGACATAATTAACGTTTCTTTTGCATATACATATATTAAATCTTACAAAAAAAATAATCTATTATATAAAATAATAGATTATATATTAATTTTCGTGCATAATCGATTATGCAAATCAATTATTCAATTATATGTTATTTTATACTTTTAATACAAATTCACTGGTTTAAAATTATAATTTTAATTTATATCAATTTATACTATTACTATATATTAGTGCGTAATCGATTATATATATATATATATATATATATATATAT
>Ga0209489_110723_pt1 | contig 10040 bp, 11 predicted proteins | sample SiratrowhiteBW_FD_187527 | JGI IMG/M metagenome (GOLD analysis project Ga0209489, IMG submission 187527) | Root nodule microbial communities of legume samples collected from California, USA - Siratro white BW (SPAdes) (version 2) | ecosystem: Host-associated > Plants > Roots > Nodule | place...
TTTTTTTTTTTTTTTTTTTCACGTTTTGATGTTTTATTGAATCTTAAGTTTGGTTTTTATGGTCTTTGCAAGTGTTCCTTTTGTTGTATTTGTGATTTTCAAATCATCTTCTTGTTTGGCCACCACCGCTGCACCACTGCTCTCTAACCGGTTCGTTTTTATCGTCTTTGAAATGTTTGTCTCTATTAGAATGGTTATTTGGAATGCTTGTGTGTATTGAAATGCTTTTTGTGTGATATATAATAAACGTGTTTGGGCTGAGTCCGGGGATGTTCGATCCTCGACAATTTTGTATTTTATTTGGTCATTCTTGAATATTAAAATGTTTGTAAGATTGGAATGTTTTTCTGTATTGAAATGGTATTTGCGTATAGTTTGATATATAAGAAACACGTTTGGGTTGAGTCCGAGGATGTTCGATCCCCGAAAATTTTGTATTTTATTTGATATTAAAATCTTTCACTAAATGTAGTGATGGATCGAAGTTGGATAAATGCAAGTCGGATCAGTGATGTGTATGAAAAAGGTGTTGAAGATTTTATAGAATTTGCTATATGGAATGGAGTAGGAATAAATGGAAGATATTTTTGTCCCTGTGTGAATTGTGTGAATGGAAAAAGAGTAGATATTGAGTTAATACAAGAGCATGTTCTTTGTGATGGTTTCTTGAAGAACTATACAACGTGGACTTGGCATGGTGAAGTTATAGACTTACCATATGTATCTGAGGCACATCAGTGTGAACATTCTAATATGTATTTTGAAGATTACATGGAAGATATGATTCGTGATATTAAAGAAGAGAGTTTCCACCAAGCCTAAGTGTATGATTCATTGAAAGATAATTCAAGAATAGAATCGTATCCTGGTTTATCAAGTTTTTCACGTTTCTCAGCAGTATTACGATTATTTAATATGAAGGCAAGAAATGGGTGGATTGGTAGAAGTTTTACTGATTTGCTTGAATTTTTGCATGAAATACTTCCTCAAGGTAATACATTGCCGACCAGTCACTATGAGGCAAAGAAGATATTGTGTCTATGGACTACTAAAAAATACATGCTTATCCAAATGATTGTATATTGTATAGAAAAGAATTCGAAAGATTTCGTAAGTGTCCAAGATGCGGGCTATCAAGATATAAAGTAAAGGATAATGACGGGGAAGAAGATGACATGAAAAAGGGGTCCTCTTACAAAAGTATTGTGGTATCTTCCAATCATACCTCGATTAAAACGTTTTTACGCCAATGTTAACGATGCAAAGAGCTTGACATGGCATGCAAATGGAAGAAAATGTGATGGGTTGTTACGACATGCTGCCGATTCACCACAATGGAAGAAAATCAATTTTTTGTATCCTAAATTTGGAAGTGATCCAAGAAATCTCAGACTTGGTCTTGCAACTGATGGAATGAATCCATATAGTAATTTAAGTAGCAAACATAGTTCATAGCCTGTTTTGCTATTTATTTACAATTTGCCGTATTCGTTGTGCATGAAGAGAAAATATATGATGCTATCTATGATGATATCAGGACCAAGGCAACCCAAAAATGACAGATGTTTATCTAAGTCCTTTGATAGAAGACTTGAGATTGTTATGGGATGAAGGTGTTGAGGTTTTTATGCACATGAGAAGGCCAATTTCAATTTTCGAGTAATGTTATTTTGCATGATTAATGATTTTCCTGCATATGAAAATCTGAGTGGTTATAGTGTCAAAGGACATCATGCTTGCCCGATATGTGAACAAAACACAAGTTAACATTAGCTAAAATATGGTAGGAAGACATGTTACATTGGCTATCGAAAGTTTTTGAAACGTAACCACCCTTGTCTCAAGTTGAAGAAAGCTTTTAATGGTTGTCAAGAAGACAAAACTACACCTCCATCCTTAACTGGAGACGAAGTGTATAACCGAGTGAGTAACATCGAAGTCAATTATGGGAACATTGTCAAGCATAGTGGTGTGAGAAACATTTTGAAGAAGAAATCTATATTCTTTGAACTTCCATATTGGTCGAAGTTAGATGTTAGACATAGTATAGATGTAATGCATGTGGAAAAGAATGTTTGTGATAGTATAATTGGGACATTGTTAAATATTAAAGGTAAAACAAAGGATGGAATAAATGCTCGTAAGGATTAGGTTGAGATGGGTGTTCGCTTTGAGTTACAGCCCCAACCTCATGATAAATGAACGTACTTGCCACCAACATGTCATACTTTGTCAAAATCTAAAAAGATCAATTTCTGAGGGTGTTTGCGAGGAGTTAAAGTACCACAAGGATACTCTTCAAATATCAAAAGCCTGGTAGCAATGGAAGATTTGAAACCTATTGGCTTAAAATCTCATGATTGTCATGTTCTGATGCAAGACCTTCTCTTAGTGGCTATTCGTGGAATTCTACCAAAAAATGTTAGACAAGTCATCACTCATCTTTGCCTATTCTTCAATGCTATTTGTAGGAAAGTAATTGATCCTACGAGGTTGGATGAGTTAGAAAATGAAGCCATCATTCTCTTGTGTCAACTAGAGATGTACTTTCCTCCTTCATTTTTTGATATCAATGTTTATTTAGTTGTTCATCTCGCGAGAGAAATTAGAACATGTGGTCTTGTGTTTTTACGATGGATGTACCCAATTGAACGATGCATGAAGATTTTCAAAGGGTATGTGAAGAATCCATATCGACCAGAAGCATTTATTGTTGAGAGATATATTGTAGAGGAAGCAATTGAGTTTTGTACCACGTATATGTTAGAAGTAGATGCTATAGGTGTACCAAGGTCTCGGTATGAAGGAAGGCATGAAGGCAAAGGCACACGAGGTGTGAGGATATTTCAAAAAGATCGACAACAGGTACTCCAAGCACACTTGTATATTTTGAACAATACTGATGATGCTCATCCTTACATACAAGAACACAAAATGTTGTTGAAGACAATGAACCCACGTGCAAATGAGAAGTGGTTATTTAATGAACATAACAACACATTTTTGAAATGGTTTAAACAAATAGTTCTTGAAAAGGATTGTGATGTTGATGAATTGAAATGGTTAGCACGAGGACCTAACTTTGATGTCATAACATGGTCTAGGTATGATATTAATAAGTTCTCTTTTTACAGCAGTGTGACACTTGAGGCCAAGTCAATGCACTTTGCTAGTTCAAAAGATAACAATCCTGTGATGGCTACAATAGGTTACTTTGGAGTGATAAAAGAAATATGGGAAGTTGACTACGTCAAATTTAGAGTTTCAGTATTTAAGTGTAAATGGGTTGATTGTAACATAGGAGTGCATGTTGATGACTTGGGTTTTACATTGGTTGATCTCACAAAGATAGGTTCTAAAGCAGATCCTTTCATCATGGCTTACCAAGCAAAATAAGTTTTTTATGTCAAAGATCCTTCTAATGAAAGGTGGTCAGTTGTTATACAAGGGAGAACTGAATATGATGTTGATAACCATGACGACTCAATAGTCCAACATGCTGACAACTCATTTTCAAGACACTTACCTCCTATCAATGACGAAAATGATATTGATGAAGTACATGCTACACGAAGTGATCACAATGAAGGAATATGGGAAAACATTGTAACATTACCAGAATAAAGAAGTAATCTTTAATTATTTGTTGTTTTTATTTTAATTTGAACATTGATAAGCGTCATTATACTCATTTTTGTAAGTTTTAATCTTAAGTATGTGTGTTTTTTTTTTTAGGTCATGGTTGATTCATCAAGGAAGAGTAGAGAATCTATACGCTTGAGAGGTATCATTTCTACTAGAATTGGTGGTTCCAAGGTCGCAATTCAAATAGACCCTCAGACTGGTAGGGCTTTCGGCCCTAACAGTCCCCAGTTTTCCTCCTATTTGGGTGTCTTGGCACGTACCAAGGTCTCTATTTTGCTTCCCACCTGGGATGATGTGACTAAAGCTGAGAAAAATATGATTTGGCAGGATCTTACTATAAGTCATTCACCCTTAAGCTTATTGTAAGTAAGTATTGATGATTATTATTTGATATATATTTAATGACTTGTTTATTTTATTTTGCAGACAAACTTTGTGTTTGAAAGCTCTTCACTTATTAGAAAGAAAATTATGTCCAACATTGCTGTTAAATGGAGAATTTCAAGACCAATTTGACTAGTTGGTATGTGTTTGGAAAATACAAGGGAAAGTCCTCTTGTGAGAAATATTCTCTTGATGAAGACACTTGTAGACAATTTGTCCAATCTAGAGAGGATGAGTTTTGGTAGGTTTGTTTTGTCCATCATAATTTCATTACATAATATAAATTGGCAACAAAATTTTTTATTGTGTAGGAGAAGAGGGAAAAAGCCCACGACATTCAGCACATGAATGTCAACCCCCATCGGTTGTCTTGGGGGGATTATGAGTTTTTTAGAAAAGAGGATGATGGATGAGAAATTAAAAAGATCGCAAGAAGCATCATCTTCAGATGATGTCATCTCTCCTCCGTCTCCTTCTAGTCGGCATGAAAAATGGAAGATGGCTAGGACTAAACCTGAAGGGCAGATGACATCTCTACAGGCACTTGAGGTTGCCCAACGGATTGTAAGTTAATAATAATTTAATCATCATATATAATGTGTTATTATTGTACAATGTTGACACATTGAATTATTTTTTACAGGATTCTTTGGTGGAGTAGAGCATGGCAGTTTTGTCATTCTAGGAAGACAAGATATATTCACTACTGCTTTTGGGATCGAGGAACACCCCGATCATGTGCGGACTGCTGGATATGGTGTGGGGGTGAGACAATATTTTGGTTCTGCTCCCTGTTCTAGATCTTCTCAAAATGTAAATATAATGGATAAGATATATCGACTTAAAGATGAATTGACGTCTCAAATAGAAGAAAAATCGGAATCTCGAATTCAAGAAAAATTACGAGATAAGTTAAGAGATGAGTTAAGAATAGAATTTGATGAGAAGTTGGAATCCATGAGGATCTCACAACAGCACACTCCTCTGCAGGAAGGTGTAGTACTACCTACACGTGGCAAAGCTAGCACAAAGGGGAGTTGTGCTACTGAGGACGAGGAGGAAGACACATTCACTGATACCTCATATCAGTGTAAATTATTTGCTAAAGATCCTCCTCGATTGGTGGCCATTGGGAGAGTGTTTGCCACATCTTCAACACTCCATATAGTGCCATTTGGAGATGAGTTTTCTAGAGTAGTCGTCGAAGAGGTTACACAGGCAGATGCTATTTGAATTGATACATTTTGTTTATGTCAGGACCGTGAGAGGAAAAAAAAAATCACCAGCTAGTAATCCTAGGTCTCCACCACATGAGTCAGAAGTCAATCCACTTCAGGAATTGACTAAGATCTGCCATGAGTACTTTAATAATCCCCTTGAAATTGAATGGGAAGCATCCATCTTTGGGGTGGACAATGCGGGTGTCCTATTGTACATATATATGTAAGACATCTTGGAAATAATTCAGGGGAACCAGATGTTAAACATTGCATGTATTCAGTTATGGATGATGTAATTATGTTACTAATTTATGCCATGAGTATTTTGCATGTTTCAGGAATTGACTAATATTGATTTTAACAATGCAGGTACATAAATAATTTAGTTTATAACACAGGGAATCCAGATATTAATGGATTCCTTGAGCCACAACATATACAAAGGAGTGGCAATAAAAGGATTGGAACTCAAAAATATATTCAAAGATGGATTTCTAAATCTATAAAGAGAATTTACTTTGCTTCTATTATCCATGACTAACTTTCAAACCTTTAGATTTTCATATTAAGTAATGTTGAGAATATGTGATTAATAGATTTCTTGTTTTAGGTCTCATTGGCAACTGATGCTGGTGTGTCCCATGGACAACACAATTGTTTGGCTTTGTTCCCTACATAAAAAGGCAACTACAGATATGGAACAAATAGTACAAAGGTATCATTTAATTAACTTTAAATAATATATCACTCTTTTTTTGTACAATATGCAATTTATTAAACATATTGGATTTTAGTGCATTTACTGTAGGTAATTATCTTGGACGAAGATCCACATCCATTGAATATATCCTAAGGTATGTAATTCTAAAGTAAGTTTATTAAATTTAGCATTCAATTATTTGATGATTGAACTTTAATGAAAGTGTAATAAGAGATAAGGAGGGTGGGAATGTGGATACTATATCATGCACTAGATGAAAACCACGTGCTAGTACCACAGATTCTTGGGAAGAGGTACATGTCTTAAGTTTGTTCATATGTCAATTGATTTCCAAGTCTAACTAAAGTTTCTACATTTATTTCAGGTTTTTCAAGATCAAGAGCCATTAGATAGCCAAACAATAGAAGAACTTCAAAGAGAATAGGCGAGATATTTGCTTCAAGTTAGAAGCAGTTAGTAGATACCTAGATAGCTTATTTTGTAGATTAGTTTGTATATATATATATGTGTATAATGTCACAACTTATATAAGTATATATGTAGATTATGTAAACATAATCTATTGAACTAGAATTCTCATCTATTAATGGAACTGTTCTGGCAAGTTTTCTTATGCAGGGTAATGGTTTATAGATAATTCTTTTGTTATATAAAAAAAACACAAACACAACGCCAGTTAAGGCAAAATCTGATGTTGTATAGGATATACAACGTCGATTATGGCAATAACCGACGTGATATACTTTCAGGCCCTGTACCACGTCGATTTTTGGGCCAAAATCGACGTTGTATACCCTATACAATGTCATTTTTGTCTTAACCGACGTTGTGCTTGTTTCACAACAACTAGGTTCCATTTTCCTCAAACTGGTCTGTGACAGTGGTTCTTGTGCTCAACCGACGTCGTGGGAGAATATTTGATGTCGGGTTTAAAACCGATGTGGTGTTTGAATACTTTCAATATTCAACGTTGGTTGTGGAACCAACGTTTAAGGGGATCCCAGAATCGATATTCTTTTTCTACTAATGCTCATAGAATGACTTAGGAAACTTACCATGTTCAAATCGTCCTTGAGCAAGTCTAGAATCATGGTCATTGCTTTGTCACTCATCCTACACATACATTTTATGTCGTACAACTTCAACATGAAGGAAACTTTGAATACTTTGTACAACCTTCATATAATGGTCCGTTATTGTCCTTTAACAGCGCATCAAAGTTCATTATGCTTTCATCTCACCCCATATTATTTTGCAAATCACCACCTTGATCAAAATCATTGACATCGTGTCCCGCAAACCCAAATGCATCGTTCAACATGTCTTCCATGTCATTTTCATGTTCTATTAAATCTTCAACTACATGTGCAATTGTACCATTCATAGACTCAATTACACTTGGTCCTTCACCATGCAAATACCAAATTTTTTAGTTTTGAGGGAAAGGTCTACATGTTAAGTGTTCATGAAAAATAAGAAGTTAGGTGAAATTGTTGTAGTGATTGTTGTAGTGATAACCAAAGTTAGGTGAAATCTGCAACAAAATAAGAAGAGATTAGACACACGTCAATAAGAACAATTCACACATACAGAGAACAACAATGGAAAATCTGAATATGTACCATTTATAAAACACAAAAAGGTTGTAATACATAGTTGATAATTATATCAATTTGTCAACTACTAAGTGTTGTTGTTTTCACGCGAACAACAGAATGTGAAAGGGCCAAAAGGTTGCACTGATGTTCAATGGAGCTTCTAATAGAAAAATAAACACACACGAATAAGAACGATTAAAGAAAAGGTGTGAAACAAGTAACAAGCACACTGCCATAACCAGGGCAACAACCACATGCCAGAAGGAGCAAACCCTATACACTTTCACCTTATTTACAGACGAAAGCAGCAACAGGATTCACAACAAAAAATAATAATACACATTCTCCAAACAATCAACAAATTCATCAGATCAAAATCCCACTAATTGCACTACAAGAACTAAACTAAAACTAATGATGAGATAATCCACTCACAGAACCTAAACCAAATCACAAAATCCAATTCAGAAACATGTCGTACTATATACTCCAATTGAGTGAAGAGCCTCTGATTCCAATGAAGAAAAGCGTTGAACACGTATTGGAATTAATGAACACAAGATACATGCCCTAAATGAACAAAGAGTTACCTAATAGATGTTCCACGCTCTGCTATTCCCCAAATCGCTCCAATCGGTTAGGGATTTCGGATACAAGCTTGGGAATTTGGGAATGACAATTAGGGTTCAAAAATGGGAACGAAGATTTGGGGACGAAAATGGGATTTACGATTTGTGGAGGGATTCGAGAATGGGAACGAGAATAAAATCAAAAATGGGATGGAACGAAAATAGGAAGAAAAATGGGAACTTTGGAGGAGACGAAAATGGCGAACGAAAATGTGTGAGGGAACCAAAGTGAGACGAAACGTGAAGGAACCAAAGTGAAGACGAAACTGAGTTTAGAGGGAACGAAGGGGTTTCACGTTTGGGTTTGGAGGGAACGAAGGGGTTTTACGTTTGGAGGGAACGAAACATGAGAGGGAATTGTGTTTTCATTTAACATATAAAGGGAATGAAAAATGTACAATCATTAAAGTGGTACCCTTTACAAAGTGACACTTCTAAATGTCATCTTTTGAACTCAAAATGTGGCAATCATTAAAGTGTCAAATTATACAACATAATATGACACTTTTTTTTTAAACTGCCATACTACAACCGCCACCACATACACGATTTTTTGTAGTGATACTTAATTGCGTTCAAACTTTGCTAAGATGTGTTATACCTATATTTTATGATGTTGATCCTTCGATTGTGAGCAAACAAAGTGGATGCTATGAAAAGCATTTGTAGAACACGAAAAGAGATTCAGAGAAGAGGGAGAGAAGATGGAGGAAACTCAGAGATGGAGAGAAGTTCTCACAAAAGTGGGCAAAATCTCTAGTTGGGATATCCGAAATAAGTGAGCGATCCTCTCTCTTTTCAAGATTTATCATAATTATATATTTATTATGCAGTGAGTTATATACCCGTCACTTTATTTAATCCTTTCTAAGTCCTGTTGTTTTATGAAATTCATTATCCCTTTCTATAGTAGAGTTCAGGATATGTTAGGAATTTAGAAAATGTTGAAAAGACTGGTTGAAGTTCTTACGATGATATCGAGGGTTAGGAAAGGTTAGACAATGATATGATAACTATGAGCAAAAATGAACAAAGAATATGATAACATGGAAGAAGGTTTTTCTTGATTGTCCTTTTTTTTTTTGTTTAAAATAGCTCACTTAATATAGAATCCTAGGGAACTAAAAATAGAAATTATTCTAAATAAATAGATTTGATATTCTCTGATATTCTACTGATATTCCCTTGATTATCTCTGATATTCTTACTGATATTCTCTAATATTCTAACACTCCTCCTCAATGTGAGCAATGGGATCACCAATGCTTAGCTTGCCGAGGACACGGGTAAATGCTCTGCCTGTAACAACTTTAGTGAGAATGTCTGCCAACTAGTCTTCTGACCTTACAAATGAAAGCTCAATACTGCTATCCTCAATCTTCTCTTTGATAAAGTGTTTGTCCACTTCAACGTGCTTGGTTCTATCATGTTGTACAGGATTCTCTGAGATATTGATTGTTGACTTGTTATCACACTTTAACTTTCTTGGTAGTTGTGGTGGAAAACCAATGAGTTATCAACTTTTCAATCCATAAGAATTCAGTTATACCTTTGGCAATTTTCTGAAATTCAGCCTCAGCACTTGAAAGAGTAACCACTTTCTACTTCTTACTCCTCCATGTCACCATGTTACCTCCTGCAAGAGTAAAATAATCCAATGTAGATCTCCTGTCATTTGGATTACCATCCCAATCAGCATCAACATCAGCTTTGTTAATATTCTCACAATACTAAATGGATTTGATGAAGCCATACAAGACAAGTTCAGCTAAGCAATGGCAGCAAGCAAGCAATTGGATTTTGGTCTTGATTTGGTGTGAGTGTGTTCGAGATTGATTGGCAA
>Ga0209489_110729_pt1 | contig 10035 bp, 4 predicted proteins | sample SiratrowhiteBW_FD_187527 | JGI IMG/M metagenome (GOLD analysis project Ga0209489, IMG submission 187527) | Root nodule microbial communities of legume samples collected from California, USA - Siratro white BW (SPAdes) (version 2) | ecosystem: Host-associated > Plants > Roots > Nodule | place: USA...
AGGAAAGATATATTAAACACTATTAATTAATTTATTTTAATATTATTTTTTATGATATTTATATATATTTTTGTAAGTGCTGTCTACTGTTGCATGTTTATAAATATTTTCTTCTAACATGGTGGTGTGTGACATAACATGTATGCTGGGTGGGATTCCTTTTTTATGTTCTTGAAATAGAGTTCTGGACTGATCACACGGACGGAATTGATCTTATCCACTCTCTAATTGCTAAAATGAATACTGATATGTAACGCAAAATTCATGGTCCAGCTCTCTGATATGCAAATTGTGATTCCTGAGGCTTCCTTTATTTGTTTTTTTCTTAATAATGTGGGTGTAATTCCTAAAACTTAAACCTTATTCTATTATTGATTATGAGAATTGAACTAAAAAAAATAATCAAAATTATTATTTTATTAGGTCAATTTTAAAATATAAAAAATATTCATAATAAGATAAATAGCTTGTTTAGTACAAAATTTTTTGAATAATAAAAAATTAATCATAATATAAAATTTTAATTTAATTATTTTTTTAATTCCATTAATGATTGAAGTAATTGAATATTTTTTTAGTTTTTAATAATTTTTACGTGTGTTTATTAGAAAAAAAATTAGTATTGATGTGTAATTAATTTAAAAAAATATTTTGTTATTTATTCTTTACTTTATAAATTTAATATACTTACTGATTTTCTTAAAAAGTTAATTGAATATTAACGTTTTATCTTTTGACATATAATTTTGTATTTTGAAGGGTAGAGTCCAAAAGTATGTTATATATGGAGCTGATATCCATTAAAAAAATTATGAGTGGTGATTTAAAAAGATAATGTATATGTGTATGAATTGCTTTGTCAATGCTTATACACCTGTTAAGTTGTAGGTGTGATTTCAAAAAATAAAGGTCAGCGAGTAGATTTGAGAAGGTGTGCATGTGTTATTTCACAGGAGATCGAGTATCTGCATATTCTGGTAACAAATATATCCAACAAAGTCACCAACACTTTAAAGTTGCATCTATCAGAGTTTGATTTCCCTATCCAATCATTTTCATATATGTTGTGTATTTTTTTATCAAAGAGTTCTTTGTTGATATTATTTACCATGTTAAATGTATATTATTGTAGTATGGAACTTATGCATTTATGAGTGTTATGTATGCTATGTGTGCTGGATTCGATATTTGTTATGGTGAGAACATCAAAATGTTAACATCAAGAGTTTACCTCTTAAAATTGGAGAGTATAATAGTTGAATTATCCCTTAAGGTTCCCTCCTGTTATATTTTCATAGTTAAGTAATGCACTTCTATTCTTATTATTCAATTTTTATTTTTTATCGCATTAATATGATTTTCTTATATTTACTCTTTTAAATTTATTGGATAGAGACTAATTTACGCTTAGGGACACAATTTTTTACTAGTTTAAAATTTTTCTGTTCATGATAGGAATTTAGTAAATGTTATTAATTATTTCTATCTTTTCATAAATGCAAAGGATATAATCACTGGATTAACTCGTCAAAAATTATCTTTTTATGATGTATTCTTATTAATACTGGATAATCATAATTAGAAGCATTACAATTAAACATGTTTAATTAATTAATTAATATATATATATATATATATATATATATATATATATATATATATATATATATATATATATATAAAGCCTCATAATTTCAAGGTATGACCACTTTTCATTTATTGCATACAGAGATTGTTTAATTTGATTGAAATTTAGAAGAGTGAGAAAACATTGCTTCAGTGAAGTACAAAGATGTCTATTAATACAAGTAAGATTTTCCATAAGAATGTAGTTAATCTCATAGTTTACTCATTGAGTGTGATAGAGATCCATTGAATTTGGAAGAAAGAGATAGGTAGAAGATTAAAATTTCACTTCATTTCCACATAATTTTTATTATATGAAAATAAATTAAAAATAACATTATGCTTTTATAATTATATTATTGTTTCAAAATTGGTATTATTGATGATAATTTTTATTATGAAATCTACTGATATTTTTTAGTAATTTTTTAATTATATATTTTTATATCAAATTTGAATTCAAATAGAATTCATATTCCTCCACCATTAATTTATTAATCAATTTTTTATAAAAAAAATAAATATAAAATACAAATAGATGTTTCAATCCATTTATAAATAGAGCATAATTAAAATTATAATGTTTTTACAACAAATCATAGCACAAAATTTCAAAAAATCTACAACACCCTCTTATCTTAATAATACCTTCATAGAATATGTTTTAGGTAAATTGTTAGTAGAAGACAGACATTTGAGAGAAGAATATTCTAAATTATATACAAATTTTTGCAGCAAAATCTTACTATCAAAGAAATGGGTCTTCGTCGTTCAAAAAAAAAAAATATCAAAGAAATGGGTGAGTGACAATATAATTTATGGGAATGGAAATTGAGATGGAGAAGATCCTGATTTGAATGGAAAAAGACTAGTGTAGAGACATTCAGGCTTACAATCTAGTAATGTGGCCTAAGAAAATAGTTAGAAGATCAATGAAAATATGGAAAGGTAAGAAAGGTACTGAATATACTATGAGTGATGCATATTGTAAGATCCTGGGGGTGGGGTCGGGTGATGAGGAGGAAGTGTTTCAGATTTTATGAAAGGCAAAAACTACACCAGCTATCCAGATTTGTGCTTTGAGAGTTGTGTTAAACAGGTTGCCCACAAGAGACAAAATGTTTAAAGTAGGAATTCTAATTGGGAGTACCTTGTGTGTGTTGTGCAATTTAAGTGAAGAAGATTCAGGTCATTTATTTTTTACATGTGAAATGTCTAGGAGTTTATGGAATGGTTGCGGATGTTGGCTGAGGGCGCAATTTGTGCATCACTGTTCGCCCAAAGTGCACTTGTTAGGGTTTTGTGTTTTTGGAATGGGTAGAAGTGGGACTAGCATGTAGAGAGTATTATGGTTGACAATAGTATGGTAAATTTGGAAGATAAGGAATGATATTGCCTTCAAGAACAAGATCTGTGATATTGTAAAGGTTTTCTCTACAATTCAAGCAAAAACATGGACTGTTATGAGAGCTAAATTTAGGAACTTCCTTTTCTCTTACTCTAATTGGGTGATTGAACCCTTAGAATGCATAAAAATATTGAATGGTTAAAAGAGCAGTTAGCATAGAAATAGGTTTGAAAGCTATAATTATTGTCTTTGATTTTTACAGATGCCATAATTTAACTCTTATTTTTTGCAAAAGCTTTGATGACATGTGAATGCATTGGTGCTGAGTTATAATATAAAGCATAAAAACATATGGGGATTGAAGAATGAGTAATCCGATTATGTTTGTGAATATTATCTTCTTTACTTGCTTAGTTTTCTTTCTTCCAAAACTATATATTTGATATGTAATTATTGAGTTGTCATAATGTTGAGATGTTTTTTTATGTATGATGACCTACATAAAAGTCTTATGACTAAATTTTATAGGATAATTTTTTGAAGTGAGGGTATAGTCTTATTACTCCTATTTATGAATTTCTTCATTACTAATTAAAAAAAAAAAAAAACCCCTTGTATCTTAACAATTTGTTAATAAATTAATATTATATGTGATTGCAGCCAATTTTCTTTTTGCCAACTTACCTTTATCACTTTCAAATTTACGCATTACGAAATTATACCCTAAAATGAAGAGCAACCTTTTTTGTTTTCCCTTTTTGATGCATACAAATAATTTTCTTTTGGAAGGATGAATGTGGTGGAATGAATTAAGGGATAAATTTCATATTTGGAAACACAAAAGTAAAAGACTTCTTTAAATGCATGGATGACTTGTTTGCTACTTTCATGTTTTCATTACCTTAATGTCGCAGCGTTATATAATAGTTAGTTATTTTAGTTCATTGGCTGTTAATTTAGTTATTTTATAATTAATTGACCCTAAACATTATTTTTAATATAAAATTCACTCGGTAACTCCATTCCAACCATCTTTTTGCTTTCAATCAATTTGAGGTTCTTGTCGGAGTTTTTTTCTTTTTCATTGGCTATCTGTCCCCACGATCAGATTTAGTTTTAAGTTTTCAAACATCTATAATTATGGCTATATTTTATTAATAATACATATGCCCCCACCAACATAATATATTGGTTTCCATTAACTGGTTATTGCCAGCACTGCATTGCACCTTCTTTATTATCACATCACCAACAGATTAATACTGTGCAGGTTGAATCCTCGTCATCCTTTTTTTATCTAACTAAAACACCTGAAAACACAAATTTTTTCCATTTTTAAATAAGAAATTATAAGTATTTGTTGAAAAACATTTTTATATTCCTTTTGTTTTTAAAATTAAATATATTTTTAAGTTGTTTTAGTTTCTCACTATGAAAGTACTATTAGCTCTGTTGTTTAAGGCTTACCCATTTTTTCAAGTTTCTTAAAAGTTAATAAATGAAATAATTTTAAAATTTAAATATAGTTTTAATCCCTACGAATATGACTTAGTTTATTTTTCTAATATTTGTAAAATTATTTTTCTGTTTTAATTTTTTGACATTTTATGTTTTCAATATTTTTTTGCTAGTTATGATTAATTTAGCGTCAAAAGTTAAAAGTATCAAATAATATAGTTAAAGTAAAAATCAAAATTAAGATAGTTAAAGTCTTTACGTAATTATATTACGTAATATATTTCTTCTTTAGTATAAATAAAATAATTATATGAATTATATTTAAAGCAATTAAAGTGTTATATTTTATTTCAAAATGTCTATAATTTATAAGTTATAGCTTGTATAATAAAAAATTATTTGTAATATATGAAAAATCGGTAAAATTTGTTAACTACAAAGTGATGTAATTTAAGACATCACATTAAATGTTATCAGAATGACCTTTCATGTGAGACATATGTGAATAGTTTTTCATGAAATTTTTATGATAACTACCCAATAGCGAATATTTGGAGCTCAATATGAAATCCTATTTTCTTGCAAGACCCGTTCGGATAAGGGAAAACTCCAGCGATTGCTTCGAGGTAAGATCCTTGCGTTTGGAGATGACAAATAATAAATGAATAATAAGTTGACTATCAAAGACATGAGCATTGTACTATTAAGAAACCAATGGCCGGATTGAATCACTAAGTCACAAAATTTAATTGAATGTAAGAGAAACTAATATCCACAATTTTTTAAATGTTATAACTTTAAAAAATCTTAATTGTAGTTAAGCAAATGGATAAAATGAATTATGAATTGTTCTAACAATCAAAAGGTAAATAATGTTTTGTTTATGCTGATAAAAAAAGGTTGAATTTGTGAAATAATACTAAAAGATTACTAGCACTATCATTACAAGAAAAAAGCTATTTAGAGATCAATTTTTAGCTATCAAATGAAATGATTACTAATTGTCAAAATAGTAATCAAATTAAATTTTGATTGTTAAATAACTACAAAATAGAAGTAATGATTGAATTTAGTGACCAATTAAGTCAAATAATTGGTATCTAACATTAGTTACCAAGGTTTTAGTGACCAGTACTATTAGATTCTAATTTAGAATCTTGTAGTGTACTAAAAAAACTCAAATTACTGACAGAATTTTATCTCTCGGTAAAACGTCATTACTAACGAAAAAATTTTGGTCAACTTACCAATGAATTTAATTCATTGATAATTCTCGATAAAATGTGTATATTTTAAGATTAAAGTGTAGATAATAACATATTTTATTTACTATAATCTTTATTTTTTTCATAAAAAAATTATCTAATTAATATTTGGAACAGTGATGTGACAAAGACGAATACGAACATGTATTTATATAACTCTCAATACATATATTTATAACAAAGGTCTTCAAAATACTTGAAGCCTACTAAGAAATAATTAATCTAGGGTCGGATATGTGTTTGTATAATTCATGTTGAAATATAAAATAAGATTTTCATTGAATTAATTTGAAATGCATTAAAAAAGATATATTGAATCTTACAAATATATTAATTTAAAATTACACTCAAATATCAATCACAACATTTCACAATCAATTTCATTAAATTAACTTGCTTTAAAATCATTTCTTTTATATAAAATTTCATGTTTGAGGTTAATACTCATAAGGTGATATATTAGATGGGGAAAAAAATAAGAAGCTTTAAAATCAATTTTTACAAACAATCACTTTAAGATAAGCTCACCTTTAAAATCAACTTTATTTTCTTTTCTGATAACCAGATATTTAATACCTAGTATTACTAATCATTAGTCCTACCAAATTTATGTCTCAAACTAATTTACAAAGGTGCATTCCACACTTGCTTTCAGATTTGTTTTGCTCATGGCCCAAGTACAGACCTTGAGTTAGTTCATAACCATGTAAAATTCAGCCCATGAACCTTTTTAAGCCTACGTTCCTTTGGTTGTAGCCATTTTTGTTGTTAATCTAAATTTTTTTGTGTAGTTAGAAAGATGTTAGATATTATAAATCTGATAAATCCAACTAATATAAAATTAAGCACATATCAATGATAAATCTGATAAACCCAAAATTTAATATTTCGTGAGTGTTAAATATTGTCTACATACGTAGTCATGCTATGGTTAAGAACATCCTTGCGAAAGATGTAATTGCCAATCATTAAGAGATATGGTTTTGCATAAGTAAGAACTTGACCTATTCTGCCAATCATATGTAGTTTTTGCACTCATCCTTGTAGAAAGAAAGAGTGAGAGAAATACTAAGACATTCGTTATTATGAACACCAATCCATTGTGAGATAGAGATGGTTTTTCTTTTACACGGAAAAGCGAAAGCAGAAGTACTATAATTTTTTTTTATTTAAAATTTTGTTAATAAAACAAATGCTTAGATCAAATACTCCATTTTCTAAACATAAGACTTAGAACACAGCCTACATCAAATACTTCAATATGAGAAACAAAGCCTAAAGTACACTTTTTTAGAATGAATGACAAAAAGAACAAACCTAAAAACTTAAAAGAAAAACAAATATCATCTTCAATCAAAAAATTATAAAAGAATTATATATTGGATAAAGTTGTTCTTAATGACTTTTAAGAGAGAAAAATAAAAACAATAAGTGTTTTCAAAAGTTGAAATTGATTTATACATGTCTATGGATAAATTTGAAGTTTTATGATTTTCTTAAATTTGTATTTTTAATATGTGCATGAGGTGATTTTAACTTTCCTCACACGTTCTTATAAAACAATCTAATTATAATTATAATATAAATATTTTTGTATAATTAAAATTAATTTTTCTAATGAACATATTTGTTATTAAAATTTCAATGTGAGTAGCTAAACGTGGAACGTTTTACAATTTTAAATGATAAAGATGCGTGGTTGCAGTCATGATATTTTATATTTTTGTCATGTATATAAATTAATAACAAAAAAAAACTATTTTTTTTGTTAAAGGTACAAAGAAAAATTTTACATGAGGCCACAAATTTCTTAGAGTGATTCTTCCTGCACCTCCATGATGACTTTTTCCTGCACTGCCATACTAATAATGATTTTACAAAAATACTCTTTTGATATTTTTTGAAAATCCCATCTTATCCTTTTTCATACCTTCATCATCTCCTCTTTCCATCCTTCAATCATTTCAGCCTCCAACGACCCTGCACCTCCATACCTCCATACGCAAGTTCCTGCACCTTCGAAATTTCTTCCACTATTCTCCTCTTGCATTAGAGAACAACTTGAGCACCACAAAAGTTTCACCATTGTATCCTCCATCTCCCTCCGTCCACTCTCCACAGGTACCACACAAAAAAAAAACATTTTCAAAACACATTACGGGTTCTACAACCCACAATATAAAATTTTTTTCAAACACATTGCGAGTTCTAAAACCCGCAATTCATTTTTGAAATTTTTTTGAATTGCAGGTTGTACAACCCGTAATGTGTTTCAAAATTTTTTATATTGTTGGTTGTAGAACCCGCAATAGTAAAGGTGCGTCCCAATTTGTTACGGGTTCTACAACCCATAACGCTTTTCAGAAAACATTAACATTGCGGTTTGGAAAACCCGCAAAGTAAAAAAAAAAATTTGAATGCACCGTCTACGATGAACACTGCAACCTCCTTCTTCCTCCCAACCTCCTTCCTCCTCCCAGCAACAGTTTCCTTTTTCAGCAACTCCTACAACAGTCTTCTTCCACCTCTGTAATCTCTCTACATTGCTCTCACAATCATAAACCTTTATTAATGTCTCTACTAAGGATATTTTGGTCTTTTCCTTATGTCTAAAATTGGAATTTTGAAAAACTATGGAGGTGCAGAAAGTCGTCATGGAGGTGCAGCAAGAATCACTCAAGTTAATGGACTTTACCGGCCCATAAATGGATTTAACTTACTACCATGTGTCATAATGATTAAAAGATTAAACACTTACATTTTCCACTTTATACACACTAAATAGTATTTTGTATTTATATTTTATTTCTCCCCCAATTTCTTTATTTTTCTTCTACTACACATTGTTGTGCCCTTAAACAATTTTGTTTGTTCAAAGAGTCTCAATATAGGTAGTAGTTGGTATTAAACAACAATCCTTGTAAAGATAATAACTATTTGTTGAAATTACTAATTGTTTGATCAGTGTTCTAATTTAAAAAAAAAAATATTACTTTCAACATTTTACAAGCATAATGAGGTTCAGCAGTGAGTTGGGGTAGTGAGAAAGGTGAGAAGAGATTCGGCCTCAGATCAAAAGATAGTACTTTTTAAATGTCCAACGTAACTGGGGTATGAAGAGTAAACAGAGGGGTAGAAATAGTAGTTCCCTTACTTTGCACCTCAGCCCAAGTAAAGATCTACTGCTAATTAGCCAAGATCAAAGATTCAGCCCAGGCATTTTAAAATATTATTTTCTAAAAAAAAAAATGGGGCAACAATAATGTTGTCTTCTGCTGTTGACTTTTTTTGGCTGTTGCGATTTCTGGTTTATACAGCCCAAAAAAAAAATATTTTAGTAGAGGTGTTTTAAATTGATTTGGTTGTTAATCACAACCTTCATTGGTTAGTTATTTAATTAAGCTATGACCAATTAGATAAATCTATTAAGCAACATTCACTTGGCACAATTCAGCTTTTGCAATGATTAAAGAGCAAATTTCATACTAATCCTCACTTACATAGGTTACAGAAGTACTGAAATAATTAATACATTATCTACTATAACAAAACAGAATAGCTGCATGTTCAGAACTAATCACATACTATTGCTAGCTACGTGCCTGATACCATTACATGCATGTCTAGTATGCTCACACGTGCAGCTTTGACTTTCTCCAAACATTGTGGATGGACAAGGAATCACACATTAGGTAATTAAACCTACACAACATACATCTCTCTTTCTTCCACCATTTTGTTGTGCTCGGTTGACGTCTGTTTTTCCAAGTCCTCGTTAATAATATCAATTTTGGAATCAACAGTTGCAGTAATTTGCTGTGACTTTGTATCATCTGCTGATGGTAAGTTGGGTTCTGAATAGTCCTTGGCTTTGCCCCACACAACTGAGTAAAGGCCCAATGCGATGATAATACCTCCAATAATACTGCCATAAATCCATACAAAACTTTAATTGTTAATTAATACACAAAACTCCAAGGTTCCAGAAACTTATAAACAAGTCCACCGGATTGCATTAATTGAACAATTGGATTCATACCATATAACTTTTTTAGTTAACAGGTCACATCATATTCTACCTATTGCTGCATCCATCATTATTTGCCTTATTCGTATTACTTGAATGAAAACATTCAATGGCCAACTTTTTTTCTCCCGAACAAAAGCAATATTTATTCCTTATTTTATTAAAAATATAAATATACTTTACTGCTCATTTAAATGTTCTTTAATTAATGTCCTTAGTACACTTGTTACAGAGTTTTTTTTTTTTTTTTTTTAAATATTTTTTTTTTTTTTAATTATTTTTTTTTTTTTTTTTTTTTTATTTTTTTTTTT